>TARA_B110001452_G_scaffold28911_1_pt1 | contig 20697 bp, 12 predicted proteins | sample TARA_B110001452 | Tara Oceans TARA_B110001452 (sample SAMEA4396971) | marine metagenome | biome: Polar Biome; feature: [DCM] deep chlorophyll maximum layer (ENVO:01000326); material: water (ENVO:00002006), including particulate matter (ENVO:01000060) such as... | depth 25 m
AACATTTCAAAATGATAATGCTCTTCATCAGAATTTCCAATACTTACGCCGCCTGGATTATCCATCTGCAATGTGTTCTCAGTTGCATATAAGATATAATCAGGCTCTTCACCTCTTTTTATTGCTGAATGTTTTGGACCCCTTGAATCATATAAACCTAGAAACAATTGAAGAGCATCTTGATCATACCAGTTACCTTCGCCAAAATGGTAATCATCATCGATTACATCTGCAGCAAAGTATATATAGTCATCATCTATCGCTAGATAAACTGTAGCGCTTAGGTCTTCCTCATTATCAACATTTGACCAAACACCACCAGTTGTTGGATTAATTACAAAAGGCATAATTCCACTGTTTGTCCACTCTCCCAAGTCTCCATCAGCAGCAAAATTGGAAGGGACATTGAGAGATATTGTAGGAATTCCTTTTGCCTGATTTGTAACTGAAGAGCTCGTTATTCCAGGAGCGCCAATATTACCAGCGGCATCAACACATAGCACAGCATAGTAATAAGTAACGTCCATATCTTCTAAAGGAGAAACTAAATAATGAGTTGCTGTTTGAGCGCCTTCGATAACATTTGTTGCAATAGATTCAACACCTTCAGCATTAAGTTCAGTAATTGGGTTTGTACTACCAAAAACATGATACATCTCACCTTCTTCTCCATCAATATCTGTCCACGTTACTAAGTTGAAATTAGCACCTGGTATCCCGCTTACATTTTCAGGAGCAACCGGAGCAACTACATCAATATCAGGATTCCCTGTCCACATATTATCAAAGTGAAACGTTCTCCCTGCTGCACCATTGCCTTCAGAAAGAATCTGAAAGACAGTAATAGCACTAGTATCAAAGTCTGCGGTGTTATCTACATAAGCAAAATCTTTTAGTGCAAGCTTATAATGATTCCAACCACCAACTGCTATTGGAGTGAAATTTCCTCCAACTTTACCAGTCCCGCCTTCAAACTGTAATCTTAACTGAGGCGCATCTGCTTCTGATTGCATCCAGAAAGAAATTGAATCACTATTCCACTCGCCACCACCTTGAAGATCGACAGGAGGAGTCATGTTAAAACCACCACCTGTCCAAGCATCTTGCTGAACATACGTAAGTGCATTAGTCCCTGGAATATATCCACCACCTTCGGTTACGGATATCTGTGCACCTCCCCAAGTAAATGAGTTGCCCCATTCTGGAGGAGAAGCCATTCCATTAAAGATTACAAGATCAACACCTTTGTAACCAACTAACTTAAAATCATCAAGAAGAATAGTGCCATTGACAACATCACCTTCACCAGCTCCACCTACAGAAAACTCAAGATGGAAACCACCTATTGCGTAGGTGTCTAGTTCAGAATTATCAGCGTCACCAGCCCAGCCCGTTAAATTAAAACCACCACCATTCCAGTCGTCATTCCTAACTAATGGTATGGTAACCGTATTCCAACCAGGCTCACTATCTAGAATGTAATTAAAAGAATAATAATATTCACCTAGACCAGTGTAGTTACTATCTACTCCTGCGTAATCACTTAGATTCAACCTTAGGTGTATTCTATTTGCCTCTGATGCAGGAACAGTATTATTAAATTTAAAGGAAATACTATCATATCCAGACCAATCCCATAATTCACCGTCTTGAGGCCTCATTGTAAAAACAGCATCTGGTGTAAAAGAAGCATCTTCATTAATTGTAAGTTGCTGTCTAGTTGTTTGTTTTTCAAGTGTAAAAGTCCAATATCCACCACCAGAGCTAATAGCGAGTTTTATGCTACCGTCGTCTGTTGGCAAAATATCATAAGTCCTTGATTCAGGAACATCTGGTGCAGGGTCTGCACTTAATTCACCACCTGTTATCGCTTTTGAAATACCTAAATAGGCTCCCAAACCAGTTAGTGTAATTGTATTGGCACTTGCATCATGAGCATACGTTGCTGTTGCAGAACCATCATGTGGAGCAACTGGCGTACCACAACCTTCAACATCAACACCCTCTTGCCATGTTTCATTCCATGTTTCAGTACCTAATACATTTTGAAAAGAACCATCAGCACCAAAAACATATTCATCATCAAATAAACAAGCTCTAGTGGTAACGTCGTCTGCTGAATTTGACCACCAAGATCCATCATCAGGGTTTGCCCCCACAGCTAAAGCGCCTGCTATTGGAGATAACTTCCAGGTCCCAACTAAGTTTGGACCATTACCACCACCAGTTGTATCCGGAGGTAGTGGGTGACGAGCCATATGCTCAATTTTTGCATAACCACCCCATGACTCACTGTTGTGGCCACTATATTCAAGCTGCATTGCACTTGACCCTTCGGCAGCTTGGTCTGTTACATAGCTGATATTTACAAAACTCTTTGTACTGTCAGCATTATCTGAAATTTCATATCCCCAGTATGTACTATCAGCTGGCTCAGAATCGAAACTATTTATCTGCATTTGACCAAATGATAATAAAGGGACAAAGATTAGAGTGAAAAACGATATCTTTTTGCTCATATTACTTTCCTTCTTTTTTCATTTAAAAAAGTATTCTTACCTTGATGACATAAATTAGACTAAGAATATTTTATGATGTTTAAAACATAATCCACATTCTACCAAAAATGCAATATTTTTTCATATTTTTTCATATTTTTTTCAAAATAATGAAAAAAATTTGCAATATTTAAAATATCAGCATATTTTTAACAGGGCAATAAATCATAAAATTAAAAAATAAGAAATATAAATGAGAGCAACTCTAAAACAAGTTTCTGATGATACTGGGTTATCAATAGCCACTGTATCAAGAGCGCTTAGACGCAAAAAAAGAAAGTACTCAATTAATGAGGAAAAAATTTATGCCGCAGCTCGCAAACTAGGATACCCGTTCATCGGAGAGTCTGATGCCTCTGAGAAAACAACCATCGCCCTAATAACCGAAATAAGACAAGGTGAGTTTTACTCCTCACTTTTCCATGGACTTCATAAAGCAACGAGAGATTCAAAATCAGATATTGTTTTCATAAATATTGATGCTCGAGTAGATGATAATTACAATTGGCAAGATGACCCTGTGGACTTTATCATTAAATTGAGTAAAAAATATAGTGGTCTTTGTCTTTTTCTTCCTGGACTCGAAAAAGAAAGCTATACCGCAATAAAGGAAGGTGTAGGTACCTATCCAATTGTATCTTTAATCTCAGGAAAAAATTTAAAAGTAAATACAGTTTCTTTTGATTCTTACAGCGGCGGATATATGATAGCAAAGCATTTTGAAGAAGTTGGGTATACAAACGTGGGCGTAATCACCGGGCCAAGAAACGCGATGGATTCATCCTTCCGGAAAAATGGTTTTATAGATCATATTAATGAAAGAGAATCTCTTGATCTTGTGTGGAGATTTGAAGGTGATTTTTCGAGTCAGTCCGGGAGTGAAGCCTTCCTTGATTTTAAAAATAAAGGACTAAGCAAAATTGCAATATTTGGCTGCAATGACCATTCTTGTTTTGGGTTTATGAAAGCTGCGACCGAACATGGTTACAAAATACCAGAAGATTTTATAATAGCAGGTTTCGATAATTTATCTTTTTGTGAATCCATTACCCCTGAACTGACTTCTATATCTACAAATTTTGCAAATTTAGGGAAACAGGCAATTCGAACTATAGAGAATATGGTATCTGAAAAAGAGGAGATTATTGGGCAAGTTTCAATGATACCTGTAAACATTATTATACGAAATAGTACTAAAGTATAGTTTCTACAATTTTATAAAGCTATGCACCTTTTATCTACTTTGCTTTTGATTGCCCTAACCTTTTTTCTGAACTCATGCAAAGAAGAAAACAAAAACATTAACGGCTGGAACCTAGTTTGGTCAGATGAGTTTAGTAATAAAAACATTGATCTTTCAAGCTGGGCGTTCGACATTGGGACAGGAGCACCTTCATTCAAAGAGTATGGTATAAGCTCACCATATTTCGCACCAAAAGACTTCCCAAGTGATAATTTTTCAGTTCGCTGGGAGGGTCAAATTAAAATAGATAAAAGCTCAAAATATACTTTTTATACAATATCAGATGACGGTGTTCGGCTTTTTATCGACGGCAAAAATATAATCAATAACTGGAAAGCTCAGCCTGCAACAGAAAATAAAGGCACAATAACGCTTCAAGGTAACAAAAAATATCAAATAGTAATCGAATATTTTGAAGACAGTGGTGGCGAAGCAATGATTTTAGGCTGGGAAAGTGAAAATTTTACCAAAAGGTTAATCTCAGGCCCCAACCTCACAACTAAAAATGGGATGCCTGGGCTTGAAGGAACATACTATAGAAATAAAAAGCTTAAACCATCTAAAAACAAACAACCTATAACTAGAATTGACAAAGAGTTAAACTGGGTTACAGGAGGAGGATGGGGGAATAATGAGGCTCAGTATTACACGGATGACCTGAAGAATGTTAGAATTAAAAACGGGAAGCTAATCATTGAGGCATTAAAAGAAGATTTTTATGGATCTAAATACACCAGTTCTAGAATAAAAACAAAAAAGAGCTGGAAATATGGCAGATTTGAAATAAGAGCAAAACTTCCAAGCGGAATTGGAACATGGGCTGCTTTTTGGGGACTACCTACCGATTGGAAGCATGGTAATTGGCCAAATAGCGGAGAAATAGATGTACTAGAACATGTAGGTTTTGACGAAGGCCATATTGTTTCTTCGGTTCATAATATTGCACACCATGGGGACCTTTCTAATTCCGACCAAACAAAACACATCGTCGTTGACGATGTAATCAGTACCTTTAAAAACTACATACTAGAATGGGATGAAAAACAGATTAAGACTTTTGTAGATGATAAATTAATATTCTCCTACTCTAAAAACAATCAACCCTGGGAAAGATGGCCTTTTGATGAAAAATTCCATTTTATATTGAACATAGCTATCGGTGGCAATTGGGGAGGAATTAAAGGTATTGATGACAACGCATTCCCAACCAAGATGGAAATAGAACATTTTAGAGTATATAAGAAAAAACCATGATTATCTCTTTAAAGTTAATTATTGTTTTAATTATGTCTACCATTTCCGAAAATTGCAGAGGTGAGTCATCAAATAGGAAAAGAGATGGATTGGTTATTTATCAAAAAAACTTCATATCCTGGGTTAAAAATTTTGAACCTGACCAACCAACAATACCTCGTTGGCCAACCAAGGGAGGTATTTACGACCTGCTGTGTATATACAATCCCATTAAGGACAATTGGGTTCCTTGGTTTACAACAGACTACAAATGGAAAAATAAAAAAGAAAGAATTAAAGCGGATGGAACAGTAATTGAACGAAGAAAACCTGAAGACCTAATTCAAGGCCCAATAGAAGAACATAAAAGAATTAATCTAAGCTGATTCTCCTAGATGACTTAACGACATAACAAACTAAAAGTGAATACTATTATGAAAAAAACTAAGAAGAAAAATGATTTTAGATGGGGGATTGCCACTTCGAGTTATCAAATTGAAGGGGCACACGACCTGCATGGGCGTGGCCCATCAGTTTGGGATGTATTCAGTCATTCAAAGGGAAGAGTTAAAAATGGTGACAATGGAGATATTGCGTGTGACCATTACCATCGATTTCCAGAAGATATAAAACTAATGAAAGACCTGGGTGTTGATTCATACAGGTTCTCAATCTCTTGGCCAAGAATATTCCCAATTGGAACAGAGGATAAAGTAAATCAGCCAGGGATGGATTTTTATGATCGCTTAGTTGATGAACTACTAGAGAACGATATAACACCGTTTGTAACTCTTAACCACTGGGACATACCGCAAGGCTTAGAAGATTTAGGCGGGTGGACAAACCGTGATATGGTAGAGCAGTTTGTAAAATATAGCCACTATCTAAGCAGGGGCTTAGGTGATCGTGTTTCTAACTGGATTACTCATAATGAACCATGGTGCATAAGTTTTTTAGGCTATGTAGAAGGCAGAAAGCCACCTGGGTTAAAAAATGAATGGGCGAAGAGTCTTCATACAGCACATCATCTATTACTTTCTCATGGAAAAGCAGTTCCAGAAATAAAAAGTAATGTTAAAAATGCAAAAGTAGGTATTACTCTAAATCTAAACACAGCCATCCCGGCTTCTGACAGTGAATATGATAAAAAAGAATGTGCTTTTTATGATGCTCAATTTAATCGGCTATACCTTGATCCATTATATAAACAAAAATATCCGGAATTATTATTTGATCGTTTATTAGAAAAAGAAGCTATCAAACAATCTGATCTAAACTTTATTCAAGAAGGAGATTTGAAAATAATATCTACACCAACTGATTTTTTGGGTGTTAATTATTATAGTAGAGCGGTTATTAGAGATGAAAGTATTGATGAAAAACTAAATGAAAATCACAAAATACCCATGGGGCCAAAAACAGATTTTGGGTGGGAAGTATACCCAAGAGGTATCTACGATCTATTAAAAAGATTACAAGATGAATATAACGTTAATGAAATTATGATTACTGAAAATGGATGCTCTTATGGAGATGCCCCTGATAAGAATAATAAAGTTAACGATATTAAAAGAGTAGAATATCACCGCTCACATATTGAACAAATACTATTAGCTGTTGATGAAGGCATTCCATGTACTGGATATTTTGCCTGGTCTTTAATGGATAATTTTGAATGGGCAGAGGGCTATAGTCAAAGGTTTGGTTTGATTTGGGTTGATTTCGAATCACTTGAAAGAGTACCTAAAGAAAGCTACTACTGGTACCAAAACTTTCTTAAATCACAAAAATGAGTAAAAGATGAACGACAACCTAAAGCTCTTTATTACTTCAAAAAACTCATCTAATAGAATTTTTCAAATATCACCAAAAGAAATATCTAATAAAAATGCTAATATAAGTTCAGAGCTAACTGTAGAAACCCATAAAGTTCGCCAAGAAATTTTGGGTTTTGGGGGCTCCTTTACAGAGTCCTCATCTAGCATATACAAAGAACTAGATCAGAGTAAAAAAGAAGAAATCATTGAAGCTTATTTTGGAGATGATGGGAATAAGTACAGTATGGCTAGAACGCATATTAATAGTTGTGATTTTTCATTGGGTAATTATGCCCATGTTGAAAAAGAGAATGATCCAGAGCTAAATACATTTTCATTAGCTAGAAATAGAATATCTTTAATCCCACTAATAAAAGATGCACTCCAAAAGAGAAAAAATAAAATTAGAATAATGGCCTCCCCTTGGAGTCCACCAGCTTGGATGAAAACAACCGGTGAAATGAATTTCGGTGGAAAACTAAAAGATGAATATAGAGATGTCTGGGCTGACTACTATTGTAAGTTTATAGAACACTACGAAAACGAAGGAATCCCGATGTGGGGTTTGTCTGTTCAAAATGAACCGGAAGCCAAGCAAACATGGGACTCATGCTTATACACAGCAGAGGAAGAAAGAGATTTTATCAAAAACCATTTAGGCCCATCACTCGAAAGACACAATCTATTAAATAAAAAAGTTATAATCTGGGACCATAACAGAGATATAATGGTCAAAAGAGCTAGAACAGTTTTGAGTGACCCTAAAGCAGCAAAATATGTATGGGGCACAGGATTTCACTGGTATTGTGGTGACCATTTTGATAATGTGCAACAAGTCCACGATGAATTTCCAGACAAACAATTGATTTTTACAGAAGGATGTCAAGAAGGTGGTCCCCATATTGGTTCTTGGGATTTAGGGGAGCGATATGCTACTTCAATAATTAATGATTTAAACAGGTGGACAGTGGCGTGGATAGATTGGAATCTAATTTTAAATGAAAAAGGAGGCCCAAATCACGTTGGAAACTATTGTAGTGCTCCGATAATTGTTGATACAAAGTCTCAAGAATTACTATACCAAAGTTCGTATTACTACATTGGTCACTTTTCAAGATTTATAATGCCTGGAGACAAAATTGTAAACTCTGTAAACACAAACGAAAACATAGAAGTCCTATCTTCTATTAAAAAGGATGGAGGTTCAACTCAAACTATTATACTGAATAAAAATGATGGTGATGTTGAAATTAAATACAACAGGGATCAAATAAGATCTGTTTTCACAATTCCTAAAAGATCAATAATTACAATAGTTGATAAACATATCTAGTATGACAATGAAAAAACCAGCATATAAAATAAAAAATGTTGACCGGATGGACCCTTTCTTAATGAGCTTAACAAGCAGCGACAACCATTGGATGTTTATTTCAAGCAATGGCGCACTTACCGCCGGAAGAGAAAAGGCGGATCATGCCCTGTTTCCATATATTACAGATAACTTAATTCATACTAGTTTGAACACAACTGGTCCATGCACAAAAATTAATATTTATAAAAGTAATGAAAAAGTTGATACCTGGTCTCCCCTTTCTTATTTACCCGCAAAACATAATGTTCAAAGAAATCTATACAAGGATGCTCTCGGCGATAATATTCTTTATGAAGAAATAAATAAAGATTTAAAACTTTCTTTTAGATACCAATGGTTACCTAGTAGAGAATTTGGATTTATAAAAAGAACAGCATTAGTAAATAACTCAGAAGAAGAGTTTGAGTTTGAAATAATTGATGGCCTTCAAAATATTTTACCTTCAGGACTTGATGTACAAACACAACAATCTTTAAGCAACCTATCAAATGCCTATAAACATTCAGAGATTATTCGAGATACAAACCTCGCAATCTTCTCTCTTGGGTCTTTGATAATGGATAGGCCAGACCCAGGAGAATCCCTAACTGCTAATACCGCATGGTTTCGAAGTGAAATTAATTTTAAAGCAACGCTTCTTTTTCCTGAGAATGCAAATAACAATGAAGATGTTATAACTGGAGTGCCGGGGTCTTATTTTATAAATACTCGAAAAAAATTAAAACCAGACCAAAAAGCTAATTGGGATATAGTATTAGATGTAAATCAAAATCATAAAAACATTGTCCATCTAAATGAATCAATAAACACTATAAGTAACGAGATTGATAAAAGCATAAAAGAAAATCATATTTCATTAATGAAATATATAGGAAGCTCAGATGGCTTTCAGCTCACTTCATCTACTAACAATAATTTACATCATACATCGAATGTCCTCTTTAACATAATGCGTGGTGGGATTTTTGTTCAAAACTATGATATAAATAAAAATGATTTTATTGATTTTTTAAAGACAAGAAATAAAAATGAATATAATGCTGTTAAAGAAGACCTAAGTCAACTTGATGAAAAGAGTAATTTAACTGACCTAATCCATTTTGGGGAAACCAGAGAAAATTCTTCTCTTTTAAGATTGTGTTACGAATACTTGCCTCTCACTTTTGGCAGAAGGCATGGCGACCCAAGCAGACCTTGGAATCAGTTTAATATAAAAGTAAATGATGGGAATTCTGTTTTATACTACCACGAAGGGAACTGGCGAGATATCTTTCAAAACTGGGAAGGTCTTTCTATAAGTTATCCAAAGTCTCTTGAATCAATAATATGCAAATTTTTAAATGCATGCACAACTGACGGATATAATCCATACAGAATAAATAAAGAAGGGATTGATTGGGAGGTTGTGGATGAGGAAGATACGTGGAGTCACATTGGATACTGGAATGATCATCAAATTATATATCTGTTAAAACTCCTTGAATCTCAATGGGAAATAAATAGTGACTTTATTTTACGTTATTTCAACTCTAAAATATTTAGTTCGGCTAACGTTCCTTATAAAATTAGAAGCTCTAATGAAATCCTAAACAACCCCAAAGACACGATAGAATTTGATCACGAACTTCATCAAGTCATCATAAATAAAATTGAAGACTTTGGAACAGATGCTAAGTTAGTCATTGATAAAAATAAAGTGGTCCATGTTACAATGGCGGAAAAACTTTTGATACTACAATTATCAAAATTATCAAATTTCATCCCCGATGGTGGTATCTGGCTGAATGCACAAAGACCTGAATGGAACGATGCTAACAATGCCTTAGTGGGTTATGGTGTTTCAATGGTAACACTTTACTACTTAAATCGACATATACTGTTTTTAAACAAGGTCCTTTCTGATGTAAATAATGTTGAGGTTGAAATTTCTTCTGAAGTAGTAATGTGGTTTAAAACTATTAAAAATATTTTTGAGAGTTATGAATCTAGCCTAGAAGGTAAAATCGGACCTACCAGCAGAAAAAACTTTGTTGTTGAATTACAAGAAGCTTTTTCACGCTATAGGTCACAAACATATAACCAGATATCAAAAAACAGTGAAAAATTAAAAATCATTGATTTAATAGATTTTAACAATTTGGTTTTACGTTATTTTGAAAGCTCAATGAAAAACAACCTAAATAAATATCTTTATTCTGCCTACAATACTATTAACATAGATAAAACGAACGAAATAAATGTCTCAGCTCTTTTCCCGATGCTTGAAGGACAGGTGTCCGCTCTAAGTTCTGGACAGGTTAAGCCAAAAGAGGCGATAAATATTCTTTCTTCTCTTTTTAAAAGTGACATGTACCAATCAGAACAAAATAGTTTTATGCTTTATCCGCGAAAAAAATTAAAAAGATTTTTAGATAAAAATATAATTCCAGATAATATTGTTGATGATTGTAATCTTTTCAAAAACCTAATAGAACAAAAAAACACTGAAATACTTTATATAGACGATGTTGGTAACTATCGATTTAATGAATCACTAATTAATTCAAATTTTCTTGAAAAAAAACTAGACCGTTTGTCAAATGTTGAAAAGTACGCTAAAGATATTCAAAAAGAAAAAAATAAGGTTTTAAACTATTATCTTGAAATTTTTGATCACCAAAACTACACCGGTAGATCAGGAACTATGTATGCCTATGAAGGCATTGGATCTATATATTGGCACATGGTTTCTAAATTGTTATTAGCTACCCAAGAATTGTTTTTTGAAGCTGTCAATACAAAAGAGGATATTGCGATAATAAAAAAACTCGGTGATTTATATTACAAAATAAGAGCTGGTCTTAGTTCAGATAAAACTCCTGAACAATACGGAGCTTTCCCTTACGACCCTTACTCTCATACTCCATATAATAGGGGTGCTCAGCAACCAGGAATGACAGGACAAGTCAAGGAAGAAATTATTACACGGATGGGAGAATTAGGATGCTCTCTAAAAAATGGCAAACTTGTTTTCCAAACCAATCTTCTAAAATTATCTGAATTTTTAAAAGAAGATGCTGTTTTTTCATACGTTGATATAAATCATAATTTCTGTGAATACAGTCTTAAGCCACAGCAACTTGCCTTTACATATTGTCAAGTTCCAATCATATATCAACTATCTGAACAAGATTACAACTTATCTGTTTCGTTTAATAATCAAACTGCAGAAAATATCTCAGGAAATATTCTACCCGCTGAAATCAGTAAAAAATTGTTTTCTAGATCAGGAGAGATAAAAGAAATAAAAGTTAGTTGTCTTAAATCGAGTTTTATACTTTAATGAAAAAAATTTCTATAATGAAATTATGTTTTGTATCATCCTTCACTATTTTAAGTATTTTAGTTGCAGAACCTTATCGCGGAGGTGAACTAAGAACAGACCAAACATTTCAGTATGGTCGTTTTGAGACTAGAATGAAAGCAGCACCTGGAAGCGGAGTTGTAAATTCTTTCTTTTTATATAGGGATTATTGGGCAGAGGGGTTAGTTGGAGCGCAACACTGGAATGAAATAGATATTGAATTACTCGGTAGGTATGATAATAAGGTAACAACGAATTTAATTATACAAAACCAATGGGACCTCCCAGATCAAACAGTTGTTAGTTTTAACCCACAAGAAAACTTTCATGATTATGCTATTGAGTGGACCCCAGACTACATTGCCTTTTTTGTTGATGATATGCTTATTCGGTATATAAATAATTTCTATGTTGATTCACTTTATCATCCTCAACAATTAATGATGAACATCTGGCAACCAACTTCCGTGAGCTGGGCCGGGTCTTTTGATGAGACAACACTGCCTTCGTATGCACTTTATGATTGGGTTAAATATTATGCCTATGTACCAGGCACAGGAAATGCAGGAACAAATAATAATTTCATAGAGTTATGGAAAGATGATTTTGATGATTATGACCGAGATCGTTGGAGCAAAGCATCGCACTCTTTTGACGGAAACAATGCAGATTTCACATATGCAAATGTTGTGTTCCAATCCGGCTATATGATTTTATGTTTAACAAAACCTGGAGATACAGGTTATAATGGGGACCCACTTAAATTAAGCGATAATCAATTACCACAATTATTTCAAATAAAACCTCCCTACCCAAATCCTTTTAATGGGCGTGTTTCTATACCCATCAAAACAAATGAAAACTCTTTAATTAATTTTAATGTATATGATATTAATGGAAATATTATTTACAAGTCGAATTGGACACACCATACCAATAGAGAAAAAAATATTGTTTGGAACGGCAAGAACAATAAAGGAGAAAATGTTTCTTCTGGTACATATATTTTAAAAATAAATAATGGAACGTTAATCAAAAACGCAAAGGTTTTGTTCGTTAAATAATATAATGTTTAATTTTTCAAAATTTTTATATATCATATTTTTAATATTCATTTTTGGGTGTAATGATTCTGAAAGTGAAAATGCTAATGATAATATTGTACCTGAAGAGTCTGATTCAACCTGGAGTCTTATTTGGAATGAAGAATTTAATGGCCCAGTGTTAGATAATAATAAGTGGAATATTTTAAAATGGAGACCAGGCTGGGTAAATAACGAACTGCAGGCCTATACAAACAGAGATACAAATTTATATTTTAAAGATGGGTGCTTGGTTATTCGAGCTCTTGTGGAACCGGGTTATTTTGATAAAGACTACCAGGGGAACGACTATAATTCCGACTATACATCCGGAAGAATAAACACAGCTGGTAAATTCAATAAAACATATGGTCGTTTTGACATCAGAGCTAAGCTACCAAAGGGGCGCGGCTCTTGGCCGGCAATTTGGATGCTTGGCGAAAATATTAGCACAGATGGTTGGCCACAATGTGGTGAAATAGATATAATGGAACACGTAGGTTACGAGGATGATATAATTCATGGCTCGATTCATACCGAAACATTTAACCATAATTTAAACACCCAAAAATCAGGTTCAACAATAATTAATACAGCCACAGATAGCTTTCATGTTTATAGCTTAGAATGGACTTCAAATTATTTAAGGTTTTTGGTTGATAATGATCCATACTTTTTTGTCTATAATGATAGTGATGGTGACATTTCTAAGTGGCCTTTTGATAACCCTCACTATATTATTCTAAACCTAGCTGTTGGTGGTGATTGGGGAGGTGTTCAAGGCGTTGACGCGACACGATTCCCTTTGGAGATGATGGTTGATTATGTAAAGGTTTATGAAAAAACAACTGTAGAAAATGATGTGATGGTGACAGTCTCTGTTGATATGAAAAACGTTAATGTTGGAGGAACAGGGGTTTGGATATCAGGTGGAACTATTGGGTCTGGCTCCCCTGGTGGTATACGAATGTTTCCTCAAGAAGGGACTGATATCTGGTCTGTTAGTTTATCATTACCAAAAAAATCTACTTTTACTTATAAATTTAGAAATGGGTATTTCCCTACTACCTGGTCTGGTGGTTGGGAAACGGTGCCTAGTAATTGCGGCACGGGCCAATACAATGATCGAATAGTAGTTACAGAATCTGCCGATAAAGTTCTAAATTTAATATGTTTTAATAAATGCGAAGAATGCGATTAATAAAAATAATTTTAATTTTATCTGGTTTATCTTTTTCTCAGGGGTTTTTACACACTGCTGGAAAAGAAATTGTAGAAGGCAACGGCGAACCAATATTACTAAGAGGTTTTGGGCTAGGCGGTTGGCTGGTCCCTGAAGGGTATATGCTTATAAATAGAGCCTGGATAGAAGGTTTCGAATCTCCAACTCAAATAGAGAACCATGTTGTAGATTTAATTGGAGAAGAAAAATCAAACGAGTTTTGGGATGAGTATAGAAAAAATTTCGTGTCCAGGGCCGACATTGATCAGATTGCTGAATGGGGTTTTAACCATATAAGGCTTCCATTTCACTACAAACAGTTTCACACGGAAGATGGATCAACGCCAATTGGATACGAAATTGTAGACACACTTCTTTCCTGGTGTGAGCCTTATAATATGTACGTTATTCTTGATATGCATTGTGCGCCAGGCGCACAAAATGGCGGTCCAATTAGCGATAGCGATGGTATAGCTAGATTATGGCTTGAAGAGGATAAAAAAGAATTAACAGTTCAAATTTGGAGAGAAATAGCGGACTACTATTCTGACAATACACTTATTGGTGGGTATGACTTAATCAATGAGCCTGTTTTACCAGGAGGGGTAAGCCTAACTGAATTCAAACAACTCTACATAGATATTACGCAGGCTATAAGAGAGGTAGACCAAAACCATATCGTTTTTGTTGAAGGGAATTGGTATGGAACTGATTTTTCTGGACTTACTCCACCCTGGGATAATAATATGTCCTATTCCTTTCATAAATATTGGGGGGAGACAGATATATCAACTATTCAATCTTATTTGTCAATGCGTAACACCTATAATGTTCCATTATGGATGGGCGAATCAGGAGAAAATTCTAACTCTTGGTATTATGAGACTTTGATTAAATTACTAGAAGAAAATAACATAGGTTGGAATTTTTGGTGCCATAAAAAAGCTGATAAAATAACTAGTCCTTATTCCGCCATTATTTCGCCAGAATACAATAATTTATTAAACTATTTCGAAGGAAATACTGTTCCCCCTACTTCACAAGAAGCAGAGTATGCTTTGTCTACTCTTACAGAAAATTTAAAAATTGAAAATTGTCATGTAAATGAGGGTGTTATTTCTTGCTTAACCGACCCTGAATATGGATCAGTTTCAAAGCCGTATAGAGCTCACTCAATTCCAGGAACAATCGCAGCAGTCCATTATGATGTGGGAAATTGGGGAATATCATATACAGATGATAATTGGTACAATAATGGTGATGGTGGCTACAATGATGGCTGGAGCTATAGAAATGATGGTGTTGATGTTGAAAGTAACACAAACCCTAATGGGTATCCTTACAATATTGGTTGGACAGAAACTGGAGAATGGCTTGGCTACACGGTTGAAAATGTCACGCCTGGAAATTACAATATAAATGTTTCTGTTGCCTCTAATGGGGATGGTGGTATGTTTTTTATCCAAATCAATGGAGTAAACATAAGTGTACTTAACGTACCAACTTCTACCGGAGGTTGGTATAATTGGTCTGATTTAACAATACCTAATGTGGAGATTTCAAACGAAAATCAGTTTATTAGACTTCAAATTGTTCAAGGTGGGTTTAATATAGAATCAATTTCATTTGAGTCTGTTCTTAGCACACCCAAAGAAGATGCGGTCTTAAATAAATTTAAATTAGAAACAGCATACCCAAACCCATTTAATAATAATATCAAGATACCTTATAAAACAAGTGGTGATAATATAATTTCAGCAAAAATATTTAACCTTATGGGTCAATCAGTAATCGATTTATTCGAGGGGAACATTAAAAAAGGTACTCACTATTTAACATGGAACGGGTTGAATAACTTAGGACAGGAAGTTCCTTCCGGAACATATATTTTTGTCATTGAAAATGAACAGAGTTTTTATACTCAAAAACTATTACTACTAAAATAAAATGAATTCAGATATTTTAAATAAATACATTACAAATTTTTGGGATAATAAAATTGTACCAACACTAGTTGAATACATAAAAATACCAAACAAATCTCCATCTTTTGATCCGGATTGGGAAAAACACGGTCATATGGAACAAGTTTTAAAGTTAGCAGTGGCTTGGACAGAAAAAAACAAACCAGAAGGGTCAGAGTTAATAGTTAAAAAATCTCCAAACAGAACGCCTCTTATAATGTTAGATATTCCAGGTACAACAGAAGGAAATATTTTAATGTATGGCCATTTAGATAAGCAGCCAGAAATGGAAGGTTGGGATGAGGGGTTGGGACCTTGGACACCTGTAATAAAAGACGAAAAGCTTTATGGTCGTGGGGGAGCAGATGATGGATATGCACTTTTTGCATCGGTAGCAAGTGTGAATGCACTAAAAGAACAAAATATTAGCCACCCTAGAATCTTAGTTCTAATTGAATTTTCAGAAGAGAGCGGGTCTCCTGATTTACCACATTACATGGAACTTTGTTCAGAGCTAATTGGAACACCAGACCTAGTTGTTTGTCTAGACTCGGGGGCCGGTGATTATAAACGCTTTTGGACAACAACATCTTTGCGTGGCTTGATTGGTTTAAAGATGAAAGTGGAAGTATTAAAAGAAGGAATACATTCTGGTGGTGCTAGTGGGCATGTACCCTCATCATTTAGAATTGCAAGAAGCCTACTTTCTAAAATAGAAGATGAAAAAACCGGGAATGTTTTAGTAGAAGAACTTCATACAGATATACCAGACTACCGTATTAAAGAAACGGAAAAACTAGTCTCAATTCTTGGAGATGAGCTCGTGAAAGAATTTCCATGGAAAGACGAAATGGAACCTTCCACAGATGATATAATAGAAGGTGTTTTGAGGCGAACTTGGAAACCAGCTCTATCTATAGTTGGTTCTGATGGGTTACCATCAACCGCAAACGCTGGAAATGTTTTAAGACCGTACACAACCCTTCAGTTATCTATGCGAATTCCGCCTATGGTTGATCCTCAAGAAGGAGTAGATGCTATTAAAAAAGTTTTAGAAAAAAACATACCTTACAAAGCTACAGTTGAGCTGGATTTTGAAGAAGCGGCAGAAGGTTGGAATGCGCCAGAAACAGAACCTTGGTTATTAGAGGCTATAGAAAAAGCTTCCAATTCATATTTTAAACAGATGCCTGGCTCAATTGGCGAGGGTGGTACTATTCCTTTTATGGCTATGTTAGGCGAACAATTTCCGAAAGCACAATTTGTAATTACGGGTGTATTGGGTCCAAAATCAAATGCTCATGGACCGAATGAATTTTTACATATACCATTTGCAAAAAAACTAACATGTTGCATCAGTAGTATCTTAGCTGATTTTAAATAAAACAATTAGTTAAAAAAACGAAAGCCGTCTTCTTTACGGTATCTGTTAATAGTTTCATCACCAGTAAAATCACCGTGTTTATGATCAGGAAGCAATGCGGCTATCCGGCACATAAGCTCTCTACTATAACTTTCTAATTTATTCATTTTTTCTTCTTTTGAACCTTTTATTTCAATTGGTCCAAAAGGTTTTCCGATGTTAATAGTAATTATAGAACTATTACCTTTTAACATATTATCCCAAGCATGATCTCCCCCACTAATAGAAACGGGTAAAATTTTAGTGTTTGCTTTACTTGCGATAAAAACAGCGCCTGGTTTTGCTTCTGTAAGCACCGTACTTGTTATCCCACCCTCTGGGAAAATTCCTAATATTTTTCCTTTTTTAATCGACTTTAATGAGTCTTTTATTGTTGATGGCCCTACTTTATTTCTATCTGTGAGAATAGCGCCATATATCATCGGTGCGAAGAGAAAATGTAGTTCAATTCCCAATTCTTTTTGCATAATAAAGTCTATAGGTCTTCGTATTGCGTGTACTAAAACAAAAGGATCAAAATACCCAAAGTGATTTGATGCAAGAACGAAAGAACCTTCTTTGGGAATATTGTATCTACCATTTACTTTAATTTTCCCAATAAATAGAGACAAAAAAAATACAATATAAGTAGAAATATATTGTAACCAGTATGGTCTTGGTTTTATGGATTTAGGTAAACCAATATTCTCCATACAAAAATATTATTCTTTTATGCTTAATTAAAAAGGAAGGTCGTCATCGTCTGTACTGGAACTTTGGGCAGGTGTTGAACCCATAGCGCCAGAGCTTGGAGCTCCGCCACCTTGGTTATCTGACCTTCTACCAAGCATTGTAAAGTTATCACATCTTATTTCTGTCGTTTTTCGTTTAATTTGGTTTTTGTCTTCCCACTCTCTAGTGTTAAGGCGTCCTTCGACATAAACCATTTGGCCTTTTTTCATGTATTCTGCAGCCGTTTCCGCTGGCCTTCCATATAAAACAACTCGATGCCACTCTGTGCGGTCTTGCATTTCTCCACTTTGGTCTTTCCATGCTTCATTTGTTGCTAGACTCAAATTTGTGACCGCTGTGCCTTGTGGTGTAAACCTTGCTTCTGGGTCTTGACCTAAGTTTCCAATTAAAATTACTTTATTTAAACTGTTTTTTTGCATTGTTGCTCCTTGCTATAAAAGAGATATTTAATTTTATATATTAATTTTAACACTAAACCACAAACAAGTATAAACAAATAAGGGGCCCTTGAGCCCCTTATTTATATAAAGACTATATTAAAAGAATATTACTTCATCAGTAATAATTTCTTCACAGAAACAAAGTCCTTCGCATGAATCTTATAGATATACATACCGGTGGCGACTGGCGAACCAAATTCGTTTGTCGCATTCCATTGTATTTTATATCTACCAGGTTGATGCTCTCTGGAAACCAATGTTCTAACTTTTTCACCCGCAATATTATAAATATCTATTCTGACATCACTAGCTTCAGGAATATCATATCTAATATTTGTAATCGGGTTAAATGGGTTTGGATAGTTATTATGCAGTGCAAAGACATCTGGTATTGTATTATTGTCTAAGCCTCCAAGTACCCACCCAGCATCAAATGATAGTGCCCATGGACCATTAGAAGAACCAGTAGCCTCAAAACCATCATAGGCATGTACATCCCAAGTAGCATCAAAACTTGTCACTGACAATTCTTCCATCAACTCTACAACTTCAGAATGATCTAAGCTAAAACTATTTGAGCTTAATAACGTATCCAGAGTATCTCCAGGTACCATTATTTCAAAGATATATTCTATAGGAGTACCATCAGGGTCTGTTGTATTTGTCCAGTAAAAATCAGTGCTACCAGTAGCATTATTTGCATCTATCGTTACTAATGGAGTAGCTGTCGGATCTGGCGTTAGAAGCATTACAGCACCCGGTGGAGCGTTAAACGCATCAGCAGTGAAAACAGAGTGATCTGTTCCAAAACCAAAAGCATCGAACTGACCAACCGTGTAATTACTAAAATACCTTAATGTATCTGTTTGACGCCCTTCCATTTCTGGCATCCAAAACACTTGAATACTATCAACACCACCAGGTACAATTGTAATTGGGTATGCATCAGCATATTCAACATCAAAGTACATGCCGTCATCAAAGTTCATAGAATCTATAACAAGGTCTACTGAACCAGTATTACGTATAAAGTATTTAACTGAATCACCATCTGGGTTTGTAACACCAAAATCATATCTTGTTCCAACCCTTAATACAGGCAATGGATTTTCATATATTTTTGGTGTACCTAGATCATCAACTTTAAGCATCCAACCATCTTGAGTTCCATCTTCTTTATAGTGCTGTACGGAATGGATCATCACCCACACATCGCTTTGATCAGTCGGAAGCACAACATTGACCGGGTCCCAACCTATATTAGTTGGTAAAGCCTCGTAAGCCATTGTGAACGCGCTTGTGTTTACAAAACCTGTATCCACCCTCATGCCATCAGTATCAATTTCAAAACCCATTTGTGGCCTTTCAGTACTGACCCAAACATTTAAAGAGTCTCTTTCGGTATTATCACCACCAGAAGCATAAAAAGATATTACTTCAGAAGCATCGCTTAAACTGTAACGTGGAGATACGAGATAATCATCTACTCCACCCCAATAAGGACCATAGGAGTAAACACCATAGTAATTAGGACCAGAGTGACCTGCTCCACCAAACCATGTCCACGTATCTGAGTAAACTGCGCCACTAGGTGCAACCCAAGGCTGTCCACCTAAACTATATTGTTGCCAGCCCGCAGATTTGGTTTCTAGGTCAAACGCAAGTTCACCTGCGTTTGCTTCGACACCCAGATTAACCATACCGCCATTTGAAGCGGTACCATCTATTGTAATGTCTCCAGTTTCAATACCTGGTGTGGAAGGGGTATATGTAACAACCATTGAGTCTACTGTTCCAGGAACTAAACCAGCAATACTAGCCGGTCCCGTCATTGACGCAGGATAAGTAATATCTCCAGAAAATGTTCCCACTCCAACATTTTGATAATATACTTTTTTAGAAACTGACTCATTTAAAGCTGTAACCGGAAACACAAGTTCTGTGTGTGCGAAAATTGGGATTACAGGATCTTCTTTTTTACGAACCTCCATCGTGCTAACACCCCACCTATTTGCAAATGTTCCTTGATAAACAAGCGCAAAATGAACAGTTTGTCCAGCATAACCCGTTAGGTCATAGTTATTATCATAAGTAGAAGTCAATGAACCATAATTTGCTTCACCAAGTAGAGTGAAGGTGGCTCCAGCATCTGTAGAAATAGCAATACCGCATGTATCTGTAGCATCTGAACCGTAGGCAATATACTCATCTGTATCTAGTTCATAATGAAACCCAGCATCAAGAGCCGGAAGAACAATTGGACCA
>TARA_B110001452_G_scaffold1005_1_pt1 | contig 20599 bp, 14 predicted proteins | sample TARA_B110001452 | Tara Oceans TARA_B110001452 (sample SAMEA4396971) | marine metagenome | biome: Polar Biome; feature: [DCM] deep chlorophyll maximum layer (ENVO:01000326); material: water (ENVO:00002006), including particulate matter (ENVO:01000060) such as... | depth 25 m
GTATTAATTAATTTGTCATTTAAAAAATAAATTTACTATATTTAGTATTACCATAAAATAAATAAAACTAAACTATATGTTGTCTTAAACAAATTTGTTGTTTAACCAACACAAATAATTATAGCCTGTATTAATAATTAATAAATAATGAAGCGTAATTTAAGAACAATAATTTCCTGTTTTTTAGGATTCTTTTTCTTTTTTCTTTTTCAAAGTTGTAATCAAGAACTTATAGAAAACGATTTAAAAAAAAAGAATTTAAATGGAAACGTTTACTACTGTTCTACAAGGTCTTATAATGCTTTAAGTAGATTTGGAGATCTAAGTAAAAATGGATTTCCTAATTATAATTGGGATAGTGATGATATATTTTTTAATAGAGTAGGATATATTGTAAAATCAACAGATATTGATAAAAATGGTTTAAACAGTTATTTAAGTTTAAATAGTTATGAAAATGATAATATTATTTCTTCTGAGAGGTTTAGTCAAGATTTGTCAACTACTTTTAAAAATAAATTTAGTTACGATGATAATGGTAATTTTACTACAAAATCTCATTATGATGAAAATGGAGAGATCGAATATGTAGTTAAGTATGTTTTCGAAGAAAATAATTGCATTAAGGAGACTAGATTTAACAAAGAAGGAGATACAAAATATGTCAAAAAATTTAAATATGAGAAAAACAATAAAATTGAAGAAACTAAATACGATGATAAAGGTTTCATAAAATTCAGAAAAGAAAATAAATTTTATTCAAATTTTATTATTAAGGAAACCAAAAGATTTTCCGACGATGGGGAATTATACTTTCATAAATATTATAATGAATCTGGTTATTTGTTAAAATCAATTTATTTTAAAGACAATGAAATCGATTATAAATGGATATATATTAGAGATGAACTTGGAAACACTATTCAATCCACTAAGAATGATGAAAATGATCTGGAGATTTTGAAATATACCTATGAATTGGAGTATGATAATAAGCAGAATTGGATAAAAAAGATAACTTTTAGAAATGAAGTCCCAAGTCGTATTATAGAAAGGGAAATTAAATATTATGATGATCCAGAATCTAGCTCTGATTATATGTTTTTATTATCTAATTCAAATAAAAAAGATTCCTCAAATTATTATTTAAGACTTGCTGAAAAGAATATTAATAATAAAAACTTAATAGATGCTGAAAAGAATATTAAAGAAGGTTTTAATTTAAATAAAAACAGTTCACTTGGACACTACTTGTTAGGTAAATTTTCTCAAGAGAAGGATGATTTTGATGAAGCAATTTCTAATTACAAAAATGCTATAAAATTAAACCCTTTTTATACGTTTGCAATTGGTGATTTAGCATATTTGTATATGACAGAAAAAGAAGAATATGATAAATCAATTGAACATTATTCTAAACTAATTGGGTTTAATGCAAGTGATCATTCAATTAATTATTATTACAGAGGAATGGCTAAATTTTATAATGAGGATTACAAAGCGGCAATAGAAGATTTTTCAAAAAGACTAGAATATAATGATGATCACTATTATTCCTATTATTACAGGGCTGCTGCCAAGTCAAATTTAGATATTGATTATTGTGACGACCTTAAAAAATCTTGCGATTTGGGATACACAAAAGGATGTAATAATTATAGAAAACTTTGCAAATAATTTTATCTAATAATTGTGAGTTTATTTTTATCAATTTGAATTTTTCCTAATTTTTGAATAGCCGACTGTCCTAAAAGTAGTGGAGCTGCTACCTCTGAGCTTATTGATGCTTTGACGTTATATAATTTAAGTCCAGAAATCTCAATTTCTCTAAGAATTACTTGTGTGTTTTCAACTATTTCTCCACTTGCAGTTATATAATTTTGAGTTCCTCTGAAATCTTCATTTTTAATTAGTCCTCTTTTGTATAAAAAATTAGCTTCAATAATTGACAAACTTACATCGCTTGCACCAGTATCAAAAATAAAATCAAGCTCAACACCATTAACTTTACATGGTATCATATAAACCCCACCTGATTTCCTCATGATAATAACTTTTTTAACCGAAGATTTAGAATTTTTATTTTTGGTATTACTATGACTTTTAGTAGTTGTATTTTTTATTTTTTTAGATTGATAATACTGTTTTTTAGATGAACCTTCACTGGAGCACATTTTAATTATTACAATAAAAAATAAAATTGATAAACCTAAAATTACTTTTGATTCTTTTGCCATTTTAATCTTGTTTATAAATAGACTTTATTTGATTTTTGTATTTATTATTTAAATAAACATGTCTTAAACTTAAACTTGTTGAAACTATTATTGAAATTCCAGATTTTTTTTTGGAGTTTTTAAAATTCTGTAATTGGACATCATTATTATTTGAATTCAGGTATTTATTATAGTCAATATTAGTTTTAATAAAAAAATAACTAAAAATTGACAAGCTAGATAAAGTATAAATAAAAGATTTAGATTTTTTCTTTCTTAAATCCTGAAGAACGTAATGTTGATTTAGATTAAGTACATAGTTATATTCAAATTTTTTATTTGAGTTGAATTTAGATTCAACTTCGCTAATCAAAAAATCATTATAGTTTTCTTTAGAAATTTTGATATTTGAAATGTTTCTTGTTTTAACTCTTTCTCTTAGTGGGGTGTATCCTAAAAATTGATTGTCGATATAGACTGAAGCATTTCTAGGAGATCCATTTATTTTTATTAATCCTTGAGTTTTTTCCATTTTAATACCAAAACAAACATTTCTATTTTGTAATTTTTTATTTAATGATGGATCTAAAAAGATTTTTTTATTATTACCAGATCTTATATCAAAACCTATATCTCCACTAATAGAATTTGTTTCTGTAATTTTTTTCCATTTTTTCCCTCTGTTGTTACTGTAGTATAACCCAATATCGTAAAACTTTTTTTTAAAATTATCTGATTTAATTCTATAATTAATTTGAATTAGATCGTTGATAGTATCAATATTATTTGTAATTACTTCTTGAGAAAAATTATATTTGTAAGAACATAAAAATAGAAATACTAAACAAATACTTTGAATTTTTTTCATTAATGAGTAAGTCAGTCGCATATTATTTTTCAAAAGTAATCTTTTTTCTTTTTTTTAGTATCGCAATATCATCAAAAGCCCAGTTTGTGCAGTCTAATAATTTAATTTTAGAATATTATAGTGGTTTAACATCTTCAGATCTTTGGAAATTAAATGACAATAATGAATTTCTTTTTCCATCTGTTCAAAATCAATACAATACTAGTTATGGGTCTTTAATTAATCAATCATCTCGATTTAATTATAGCACATCATTATTTGGAATTTCTTATTGTATTAAAAGTTGGGAAGACAGTAATAAACCTATTAATAGAGCTTTTATAATTGGGTTAGGATATTTTAATTCGTTTTCAGACATTTCTGTAGTTGAATCAATTTCTGGAGTATCCTTCAATGGGAATTTTAGTAAATCTGCTAGTTCAATATGGATGAAAAATGAATTTATATTTTTAGATAAAGACAAAGTTAATTTATACAGTTTTATTAATCCAGGTATTTATTATGAATCATATGAATATTCATCTCAAAATAACAACTTTTATCCATATGTAGATTCATTGCTAAATTCAGAAATTAAGAGTGACTTTGAAATTAGATTTGGATTTGGTCTTAGAATTAAACTAGACAATAGACTAGGTTTAGATTTTGCTTTTTCTTCAAGACCATATCCCTATTCTTGGAACAATAAAAATGCAATTTTAGGAACATCTTATTTGTTTTATGGATTGAATTGGGTGATGGGAAAAAATAAAAGAAACTACAGAAGTATTAGTGAAGGTGAAAATAAATATGAGAAGAAATATGCGACTGAGAAAATAAAATATGAATCTTTAATGAGAATATCTGTTAATGAAAGTAAAAAACTTGTTAAAGAAAAAAACTATTTGGAAAAGGACTTGTCAAATTTGAAGAATCAAATTGAAAAATTAATCGATAATGAAACTTCACAAGTTGATGCTAGAACTAATCCTATTATATATAATACAAACTCCTCTACAAAGGAAAATTCTATAAGTTCTTCTAAAAGTTTAGATAATTGTGAGATTTCGGAAATTAAAATTGTGGATCCAAATAATCCTGACTATTACCCACCATTTGGAAACGGAGCTCAAGAAGTTGATTTAGTTGATCAAGAACTTATTAATTATGATTACGATGGTTTTGAGTTTTTAATTCACCAATTAAATACAAAAGAAAAAAACGTTAAATATGAAGTTATTTGGAGGGACGGATTTACCAGTGAATCTTTTACCAAAATTAATGAGATAACATCTACAGAGAAATTAATCAAGATTGAAAATCTTGTAGATAAATACGACAAAGTTATAATAGATATTTATAAATATTGTGGGTCAAAAAAAAGTGAATTGTTTACTTTTTCAGTTATTCCAACTTATTAAAAAGCTATCAAAAAATATTTAATCATATCGTTTTTATTTTCATTTAAAATATTTTATACTCAAATAAATATTATAAATACCCAGTTTTATAACTATGACTATATAATTAATCCTTCACTAACAGGAAAATCTTATGATGATGACCAAAATAAACTAATTGCAACTGTTAGAGATCAGTTTACTGGTTTTAACGGAGGAAACCCAAGAAGTTTTTTAGCAGGTTCAGAATTCAATATTAAGAATTTTTCTCTAGGTTTTAGAATGATACATGATGATCAAGGTGGTGCTTTTTCTCACAATGGTTTAGATTTTAGTTTGTCTCCTCATGTTTTCAAAATTAACGATTACAATATTTTTAAATTTGGACTTGGAGCAACAATTAGTCAATATCATTTTAATATTGAAGATTTAATTAATTTAGAAGATGCAGATCCTTCTTTATCTCAAAATCAAGTAAACAATAACTATAATTTTAGTTTTGGAATTAATTACAACTTTCAAAAAAAAACTAATTTCTTTCTAGTGGGACTTTCTTCAAAAAATTTAATTGTTAAAGATAACCTACTTGAATCTTCTCTTTTAATCAATTACAGAAAGAATGATAAGTTAGAAATTTATAACTATTTAAAATTTAGAGGAAATAATCCCTTTCAAAATGATTTAATTGCAAACTATGTGTGGAATCAAATAAAAGTTGGATTCTTTTCTAGATACTTTTTTAACTCGTCATATTTTAATTCATCTGGATTTAATTCTTTTGGATTTATTCTTTCTTTTAATGCATTTAAAAAAATGGATATTACCTATTCAACTGATTTCGGACTTTCACAGATGCAATCTCATTCTTCTGGTACTCATGAGTTGTCATTTAGTCATAACATTCAAAATAACTTACACACTAAACCTAAAGAAAATAAACAACTTTGTCAATCAGTAACTGGCATCTCAATTGTAGATCCTAATAATAGAGAGAAAAATCGTCTAATTAACGAAGATGAAAAGGTAGAGTTTAATTTAGTGGATGATGAATTAGTCAATTATGAATTTAATGGATTTGAATTTCTAATTAATCAGGGAAAGTACAATGAGGAAAATATTTCTTATGAAATTGTATGGAAGGATGGATTTGCAGAAGAGGTTAATACACTTGAAAATAAAAAGACATCAATTAGTGACTTAATAAAGATTGAAAATATAATAAAATTTGATAAGGTGATTATAGAGATTACTAAAGTCTGCAACAGTTTGAAAAGTGAAGTTTATGAGTTTTCTGTTATTCCTAATTAATTTATTATATTTATTTAATTGAAGGTAAATTTTTGAAATTTCTTAAAATCCACATACTATTCATTGTTTTATTAGACATAATTTCAATTAATTTTTTTTCACAAAAAGATGTAATTTCTGATCTTCAAAAAAAGAGTTTCATTCATGAATCTATTAACTTGGTTAGCTTTGATTTGCCATCAAACTTGAAATCTGACCATGAAAATCTCCTTAAAAAATTTATAAATAAATCTATTAAAATACCAAATGATTTTTTATTGGAAAATAGATTAAATGAAAAAATTTCAGTAACTGAATACATAGATAAATATGAATTCTATTATGGATTTTACGGACCTGAGTTTAAATACATCATCAAAGAATTTGAATCTTTTGATTTCAAGGATAGTGCTTGTAATGCCTCTATAATCGCATATAAAATAATACCTCCTTTTTATGGTTTAGGTTCGAAATCATCAAGATATACTACATATAACTTTAGCGATAATAACTGCAGAAATTTAGAATTTAATCAGGATACCATTCTTCAAAGGATTTTTCTACAAGGATTTATAAAAAATTCAAAATGTTTAAATAAAGAGTGTTTAATTGTGTTTCCTAGAAAAATGAAGATGTGTAGTGAATGTAATTCTAGTAAAAATATTTTTGACTTTTGGGATGTTAGAATTTCAAGAATAGAAAATATAAATACTTCAAATGATTACGTTAAAGTTAATGTTAAAACATCTGAAAGTGTTTTAGATAGAATTTCACCAAACCTGAAAATAAATAACAAGGATTTTTTAATCGATAAATCAACTCAAAGCTTTAGTTACAGTTTCATTAAAAAACAAGACATAATTGTAGAGAGTTCATTTCCTAAATTTAAATCTGAATTATTTAATTATGCTGACTTAAATAAGTTGCCAGATTTTAGTAAATATTGCACTATAAGTAGAAGTATTGAATTTAAAATACCAAATAATTTTTTTACTTTTAAACTTGGGTACAAATATTTTAATGCTGATTATAACTTTATCAATAAACTTTCTCCTTCTATTGAATTTAACTCTTTGCCCTCCTTTTATTTAAGCGTTTATAATAATATTCTCATTAAAAAGCCATTTATTTTCTATTACGGTATTGGTCTAGAGAGTGTTAATTTTAACTTCAAAACATCATTATCTGGCCATAAAGATGTGTTTTTAACATCTGATCCTGATGCTTTTACTTATCTAAGAAAGATTGATTTTATTAATCATGACGAATCCCTACAGAATAGATATATTTCTATACCATTTACTTTAGGATTAAATACCGTGATGAATAATCAGAAGATTCTTTTTTTTAATAACCTAGAGTTAGATTTTAAAATTTCTTTTTCACCATATTTCAATTATTTCGCTACTTTAAATACAACAGCTTCAATTAATTACTCTGGATACTATGAAAGCTTATTTGGATTAACTATCGAAGAAAACGGAGTATACGATTTTGGAATTTATGATTTTGACATTGAAAAATCGGTTAAAAAAAATAATAACTATTCGATTGACTACAGACTTGGTTTTCTTAAAAATATATCTAAACATTCTAAAATTAAAATTGGATTTTCTGTTGGGAGAGCAGTTTTTCTAAATGATTTTAATGATTTTATAGATAATAATTACATTAGCACAAATAATTTAGAGTTAAATAGTGTATTTTCAAACATAGAAAGTTTTAAAGTAAACCTTAATTATTTTGAACTGAGTTTAAATTATCAATTTTGAAATGGAAAATGTAAATTTTAATTGTAATGTATGTAAACATTCTTGGAATGATGATCCGATGGAGGTTAATGAATGTCCAAATTGTGGAAGTGATGATTTTAACCAATCTGGTGGAGGTGGTTTTCTGAAAAAAAATCTTAAAATAATTATAATTATTGTAGCGTCAATTTTTGCTTTATTATTAGGCTCTAAGTTCATCACATCTGATATTGAAAATATTAAAGCAGTTGTTAAATGTGAAAAAAACAAATTAATTATAGAAATAACTGGCGATAAAAACAAGGTGCTTGATAATACTGATTTTGAATTTTCATTAACTGAAAATGGAAGGTATTTACCTTTGATAAAATTTAATTGTCTAAAAATTAAAGAAAAGGAAGAAGTATTTGTCAGACTCGCTAAAAATAACGATGTTAAAACAAAGCATAAAATAAGATGGTCTAGAATTGATTGTTGTGCGATGATTGATTTAGACCAAGACGATGAGTGCGACGTTTCCTTAATGCTTATGCAAGATCCAGAATTTAATTGTCCTAACTTAAAAGTCACAGTTGATAACAGTGAAGATTGTGAAATCTTTTATTCTCTTAATGATTCTCCAAAACAAAAATCCAATTCTTTTGCTATTGATAAAAAAGTTAAGCTAGCAAAAGTTAAAGTTTTTGACAAAGAAGGTGTGTTAATTGCTCAAAAAGAGGTCCGAAATGAATGCTTCGAACTACCGAAAATTAATGGAGTTTCTAGTTGTGACAAAGAAAAACTAAGAACACAATATGCTCAGTTAATTGCAAATGTTTTTAAAAACCCTGATGATTCCGATTTATCTACTAACCTTGAAAATGCTTTTGTATCTTCAAGTAAAAAACTAGTAGATTCTAATAATGGAAACGAATCGATTCAAGATTTAGTAACTTATCTTATTAATGAATATGTTTTTGCTGGTTCAGTTTTTAACCCAACTATTTCTTTAGAAATCGATGATAAAAAATGTAAAATTAAAAAAGCAAGAATTAATTGGTAGTATCAAATGAGTTTTTTAAAAATCATATTTTGCTTTTTATTGACTTTTTTTTGCAGCTTTTATTATTCACAAATAAATGCGCTCGAAAATAATATAAAAAACATATATTTCTTTTTACAGGATTCAATAGATTATGATGAAAACACTTCACGAATTATAAAAGAGATTATTTCTAAAGAGGAAGATGAAAAGGTTTTAATATGTTTTTCAGAAGATGAAAAATTAAAACAAATACTAATTAAAGTCAATGGGTTAGATACCCTGGATAATATATATCCAACATGGACTAATATCTATAGCTACAATAAAGATTTTATTTTTGAATTTTTATTAATATTTGAAAATTTTTTAAATAAAAAAATAAACACAAAAATTAATATTAATTTAATATTGTCATCAAATAATTTTTCAAAATATGTATCAAATAATCATAGAATTATTTTGAATGAGGTTTGGAATAATATTTGTCTTATTTCAGCTGTTAGTAATAACTTAATTGTTAAAAAAGTTTATCTATTAGATTTAAATAATTCTATTAATGATAATTTGTCCATAAAAAAACTAGAGGACCAATTTTTATCACAAATTATATTACCAAATTTATGAAATTCAATATAAAATCAATATCACAAATTTTAATTCTTTTTTTAATTTTTCCAATATTTTCTTTTGGTCAGATGCCAAGTAAATCTGATATTCCTTTGCCAATTGTTTTTAAAAAATATTGGCATAAAAAAGATATGGATAAAGTTATTAAAATGTCACAAGAAGCTTTAAAAAGCAGTGATAGTAAAAGGTTATGGTATGTAATAGCTAAGGAAGATAATATGCCAGCTTGGAAAAGCCCAGTAGATAGAACAGAAATAAGTAATATCCCTTTTGGTCAAAGTTTAATAGTTATTGGAAAAGAAAATGATAAAATAGAAGTAGTTGACGGATCTGCTGCTGCTGGAGGCATGAAATTATATCCCAATTCTAGTTTTTATTATGGCTGGATTCCTATTTCCAAAGTTATTCCCTCTGCATTTGCCCCTAAGGACTCTAAAAATAATCAATTAAGTCAAAAAGCCATGTGTATTTTAAATATTGATGGTGAACTTATGAAAACTGGAGATATAGAAACCGAATATACTGTTTACAAAAATTCTACTGGAAACAATAAATCTAATTTAATTGCTCAAGCAAATTATATCTATTATGTATACGACAGAATAGGAACATCAAAAAATGGTAGATCATTATTAACATTAAATTCAAAACTTGAAATAAAAAATAACTCTGCCTTGAAAACTGAAATTTTAGGATGGGTTGATAATAATTTTGTCCAACTATTTAATACTAGAATTTGTTACGAGCCTAATTGGACACCTATGTCTCAAAGCGATTATCAAAATACAAATATTGGAGCATTCAAAAGTTACAATTATGCAGATCGTTTTAAAACAACTGGAAATGCTGTAAATGAAGCAATGGTAACTGTCCCTAGAAAATTAAATGGTAGAAGAATAGATAGATCTATTCAGCGTTTAATTCAAATGGAGCCACCAGTAAATAATATTGTTAAAGTAGGAGCAATTGGAAAACTACAAGGAAATGGTAATTCTAACTCTGATGTTTCACAAATGACAAAACAACGTTTTCAAGATGACATGAGAAAATTTGGAAAACTAAATGTATTATTTGTAATGGATGCAACTTCAAGTATGATAAACTATAGAAGCTCTGTAGCCAATGCAATTATTGAGTCCATGAATCAAATTAAAAATGAGTTAGATGGAGGAGTAGTTAATCAACTTAAATTTGGAGTATCTGTTTATAGAGATTATGCTGATGGAAGTCAAGTTTACGACAATATTCCATTGACTACTAATCATACTCAAGTATCTAACTGGGTAAATAATATTTCTTGTATGAGTAAAGACAATGATATGCCAGAAGCTGTTTTTCAAGGTCTTGAAAAAGCATTGAAATCTTTGAATCAAGACGAGAAAAATCTGGTAATATGGATAGGTGATTGTGGTAATCATAAAAACGACACTAAAACTATTACAGAAACTGAAATTGGAAGACTTGCAGCTAAGAAAAATGTAAGCTGGGTGAGCTTTCAAGTGAAGCTTGGAAATGATCCTTCCTATAGAGACTTTCAAGCTCAAGTACTTAAAATATCAAGAAATACAGCTCAAGAGTTTTTAAAGAAAACAAGATTGAACAATGAATATTCTGAAAAATTTATTAGAGAGGGTCTTCAGTATTCTCCTAATGAAACTAAATTAGATTTAATGCAAGAATTTCCAAAAAATGAAGTTCAACCAGAGGATGCTACAATGTATGCTAAAACAAGAACTGCTAAGAGAGGAGCAGAAATGAATCCCGTTCAACTAAAGTCTGAAATAGTATCTGCGGTTTCATCTATGTACCAACAGCATAAAGACAATATGGTACTACTAAAAAATTTATCTGGAATATTAAATAATGTTAAGGACGCGAACGGCTTAAATCCAGATTTGTTAGCCACATTTAGATCTCTTGGTTACTCAGATGAAGATATTAAAAATTTAGCCCAAAAAGAGTTTAGATTGGAATCTTATATCGCTTTAAAGTGCAATGATAAGTATGAAAGAGCATATAGAGAAGTTGTTTTTATTTCAGAAAACGAACTAGGAGATATAAGAGAATTTATCAAAGAGGTAGTTAGTGCAAGTAATGCTGCTGATTCTAGGGCTAAATTGTATAAGGCATTATTAAAACAAATGATAAAGTTCTTTGGAGAAGGTGAAGGAAATAAAAAAGCAATTAAATCTGCAGAAAATATTATCAAACAAATGACACTTAATGAAATTTGGAATTCATTATTTGGTATGGATTTTAAATATGAAGGTGGTGATAATAGATTAGCTCAAATAAAGTCAGATAAATTTGATGATGATTGGGTAAATGTTTTTAAAAATAAATTGGACCAATCTTTGGATAAATTATCAAGTATAGATGCCTCTTATCCCATTCAAAAACAAATTAATAACCAAACTTTTTATTATATAGAAAGAGAGTTTTTCCCCGGAGCTAGATAATAATTTTCAAAATATGTTATTTGATATTAAAAACCTTGATTGCATTTATGACAGAGCAAGATTTCCAGTTTTAAAAGTAGAAGAATTAAAAATTTATGGTGGAGAACTTACTTTTATCATAGGCCCTTCTGGTATTGGAAAGAGTACTCTTTTGGAGACATTGGGAATGATGAATAATACTGCTGAAATTAAGGATCCTGGTTTTTTTCATTTTTATTCAAGTGCAAAAAGTAACCCAATCAAAATCTTAAAGTTTTGGTCCATGAAAGAAAAATATTTAGCTGAACTTAGAAAGTCTTATTTCAGTTTTATTTTTCAGAATAATAACCTAATGCAAAGTTTTGACGCAAAAGAAAACATTTTACTGACTCAACTAATTCAGGGTGCTGATTACTCTAAAGCTAAAATTGTTACTGATGATATTTTGGAAAATTTAAATTTGAAAGAGGTTGTAAGTAATAGTAAAAGAGTGTCAGATTATTCTGGTGGACAGAAGCAGAGAATAGCATTTGCAAGAGCAATAGTTACCGATTTTAGAATACTTTTTGGAGACGAACCAACTGGTAATTTAGATCCAAACAACGCTAATACATTGATGGATATACTAAAAAATAAAGTTAGTAAAACTAATAAAAGTGCTGTAATTGTATCCCATGATATTAATTTGGCATTAAAATTTGCAGATAGAATCTTGGTTATTAATGGAGTTGTTAAAAAACAAGATAATGAAGACGATATAGTTTATGGTTTAATTGATAAAAGTTCTGTTTTTGAAAAGAAAAATAATAATTTTTGGATTCATTTAGATGAAAATTTAAAATCAGAAAATTTAAAATCAGTTTTACTAAGTAAAATGTCAATTTCATGAATTCAAAAAGAAGTTTTAATAGACTATTCTTATTAAATGAAGGTCTTGCAATTGCAGGCAAGAGATTCGTTAACTTTTTTGCTGTTTTTTTAATTTTATTAGTGACATTTTTTTGTGTTGGTTTTGCAGAAGGATCCAAAAATTATTTAACAAAAAAAATGGATGACCCTTATAATAAATGGATTTGTTTTGATAAAAATTCAGATATGAAATCTAATGAACTAGAAAAGTTAATTTCAAGTCTACGTCAAGATTCTATTATTGATAAATTTCATTTAAATAATACATCTATTCACAATTACGAATATATAGATTTTTTAAGTTTACAAAATGAAAACAGTTCATCTTCAAGGGGACTTGAGTTAAGTAATAAAATGGACTTATTAAATACTGTTTTAGATTCGAACAATATTAACATTGATAATATTTATTTATTACAATTTCTTAAAAGTAATTTTGATAATTCTCATGGTATTATAATAACTCATAAAATGTTAGAAAGACATGGTTTTAAAATTGACTCAGTTCCTTCTTTTTTGAAATTTAAATTAATCGATACCCAATATAATAATCAAGAGTTCACTATTTCAGTCCCTCTCTTAGCAATTGTTAAAGAATTACCATTATCTGTTGATTTTATTTGTAATAAATATACCCTTACTTTTTTATTAAGACCTGCTTCCTATAAACGCATACTTTTCGATCAATATAGATTTATAGATCTTAAAAACATTGATTCTCTTATCTTTTGTTCTGAAGTTGATAAGCAAAGAGAGTTTTCAAACTTTTTTAATGAAATGGATTTTAAAAAATTGCCAGACTCATTGTTTTGGGAAAGTAATTTCCATAATTTAAATTATTATTCTTTAAGACCATTAAAAGGGGATTCATTAAGTATTTACGAGGTTAATGATCGACTTAAAAAAATTGAGGGGCAAAACTATATCTGTAAAGATTATTTATTTTTAGAAAATACTAGAGAATATTATAAAAAAATGGCTGTTAATTTTATATCAGTTCAACTTAAGGAGCTCGACAATATATCTGATTTTAAAGATTATCTTGAATCCTATCCAATTGAAAATAAATTCCATATGGCTAAAGAAGAAGAATTAATTAAAATAAATATTTCAGGTATCAAAAATAAAGAAAACTTAAATTTCATAAGTCAATTAACGTATTTACTAACCTATAGTCTGCTATTTTTTAGTGTTTTTTCATTAATACTTTTCATTAGTAGCGTGATATCTAGTCATTTTGAGAAAATAAAGAGAAATATTGGAACCCTAAAGGCTTTTGGCTTATCTAACTCAATATTAATTAAAAACTATATTATTATATTTTTCACTATAATATTTACTTCTTCTATTTTAAGTTTTCTGATTGCTTTATCATTGGGTGAAATGGGACTTGCATCATTAATTTTTAAATATTTAAGTATTCCAATTGATAATGATAATTGTTTTAGTCTGTGGTCTAGTTTTGGATTTATTTCTTTTGTTATTGTAAATTTCTCTACATTTTTAATAATAATTTTAAGATTAAAAAATATTTTAAATCATACCCCAGGAGATTTAATTTTCGAAAGATAATTTATCTTTTTTTTATTCTGACTTTAAATGTTTAATCTTAATAACTATATTTAATACAAAAAATTAAACAAATGTCTTTTGATCCATATTCTTTTTTAAGATTTTATTATAATATTCCAGAACTAAACTATTGGCTGATTATTTTTGGTTGTTCTTTAGTATTACTTTTAATTTTAACATTAATTTTTTCAAGTTTCTTATTTAAAAATGCAAATTTTCAAAAACGATATCAATTAAATCTTGCTTTTAAAACATCATCTCTCATAGTTTTATTGATGATAACCTCTCTTTCTGTTTGGTTTACATTTTATGACAATATTATTTATATTGAAAGACTGCAACTGCCAATTTTATCTGTTACATTTTTAATAATTTTAGTGTATTTTACTATAGGATTTTTAAATGCATCTAATGTTTCAAAGAATAACTTAAAATATATTGGAATTTTTCAGGGCCCAATTTCCGAAAGGTCTGAAAAAGTGAGAATTAGAAAATATACCAATAAGTTTAAATTATACTATTTATTAGTATTTATTCCATTTTTACTTTTGCTTTTTAAGTTTGAAAAAAAATATTTTTATTCTATAGTTTACGATGCAAGTTCATCTATGCTTTCATCTTTGGAAAACACTCAATATTATTTAAATGAAAATATAAATAATTTAGATGTAGATGCTGATTTTATGATTTCTACTATACCAAGCCTTTCTGAAACTAAAACTGCTAAAAGACCTAAATTAATTTTTGAGAACACAAAATACGAAACCCAAACTTCAACTTATCTGAAAAAAGGTAAATTAAAAGTATTTATTAAAGACAGTTTGACAAAAATCACATCTGTTCGAAATTCTGAAAAACTTTTCAGTACCGATATACCATTTAGTTCTGTAGCAGATTTCATAAGTTATATCGATGAGATAGAACTAGGTCATCCTGAAGCTGGTTCTCCTATTTCAGAAATAATATGGAGTAATTTTTTAGAATCGATTAAATTTACTGGTTCTGATTTTTACAACAAGAAAAAACTAATTGTTATTACAGATGGTGGTGATAATTTAATGGCTAGTAAAGATTGGGGATGTGTTTTAAGTTCTTCTTTTGAAACTAAAATAAATGGTCAAGACTCAGAAATATTCCCTTCAGACTTTTATGACGATATTACTTTTCTTGATGTTGCCCTTTCAGATGAGAAAGGTAGTTTATTGGGGGTGTGTCAAGACTTAATTAATATTGAAAACGGATCTGATGAAGAAAGTTTTGCTTATGTTTTTGATGAACAACTTCATGATATTTATGTTGACAAAGATTTTTTATTTTATCTGTCAATATTTTTAGTTTTTGGTGGTTTATTATCCACCCTTATTACTGTGAAAAATTAAATTTAAATTATAGAAATGGCATCTACTTTAATTATTGGAATTGGATCTACAGGCCTTAAAATGATTGAGCATGCTCAACAATATCATTACGAATTTACTGGTAGAAATCGTCCTGGAGGCAATGTTGAATATCTCTTTCTTGAAACAGACATAAATAGAAAACCTGCAGAGACTGCTTCAGGTAGTACTGACATTAACGATGTTTATGTAAGTCTTGAATCAAACGCAGCAACAATTAATAATCTAAAAGGAAATAAGAATGTTGATTCGGATTGGATACCAGAAGCATCTTCTGTTTTAAGTAAAGGTGAAGGAGCAGGAGGCTTATCTAGCTATGGAAGATTATCTACCTGGAACGATACTAATTTAAATATAGTAAAGAGTAAAATAAATTCATTATATTCTAAAATAGGTGGAAATAGCGAAACAAATATATTTGTTGTAGGAACTCTAACTGGAGGAACTGGATCAGGTTTATGTGTAGATATAGCATATTTAATCAGAGAAATTACAAGTTGTAATAATATTTATGGAATGTTTTTAGTTCCTGATAGGGCAAGTTTTTTAACAGATAAAATTGTTCATGAAAATAGCTTGTGTGCATTAATGTCCTTAAAGCATTATTCATCTCCAAAAAATAATTATGTCATAAATTGGCCTCATGGTGAATTAAATGGTAACCAAAAACCACCATATTCTTATATTCATACTTTATCAACTGAGTTTAACGGTCCCAATGCGTCTATGAAAAGTGTAGCAGAACTTTTTAGAACTGCTGGAATGATGCTTTGCTTAAATATTTTAGACACGGATAATCCAAATCAACAAGGTTTTACAGCACTATTGAATGCAAGAAGAGTGGATAAATCCTCAAACGATCTAATTGATATTTTTTATACTACTGGTTTTTCAGTAGTCCAATATCCAAAAACTCAGATTGAGGAATTAGCAGCAATCAACATTGTCATAGAAGAACTCAATAAATTAGTCAATGCCAAAAATTATATTGATAAAACTGGAAATAAAGTACCTATTGCTCAAGTGAAGAATGAAATTCAAAGACAAAAACATAAGTCTATTGAAGATATTATTGGCACATCATTAGAAGATTTAAATGATGTAAAAGGTCCTGATTCTATTGATTTGCAATCAAATATTAAAATTTGTGTCTCTAAATTATTAAAGAAGAATCACGGGAAACCATCCAATCAGAAATATATTTATGATTTATTTTCTGTTGATAGTGATCACAATTTCTACAGCTCTTTAAAAAACAATATCTCAAGATCTCAGGATAGAATGATTAATGAGATTAATGCTATGGTTACCGATAGTTTAAATCAGTATAAAAACTTTGAGGTTATTCAATTAGTACTTGAAAGCATAAGTAACTACATACCTAAATTATTAAAGTTCTATGAAACTAAATATGGTTTAGATGGTACTGATGCTACTTGGACTAAAGTGTTAAAAAGAAATATCGCTCCATTGTTAAAGAATGCTGGAAATTTTGGTCTTATGGGTCAAAAAAAAGGTTATTTAGAAAATGAGTTAACCAACTTAGTCGAGTTGGTGAAATTAAATACTATGCACCATTTGATTTCTGAAATTCAAGAAAGAATTATAGATGGTAAAAATTTTTCTACCATAAATGGAGTTAAGCTTGCTAATGTTAAGAAAGTTAAATCTATTATTTCAGAAATAAATGACAATATTCAAGGTGATCATGCTGCTAGTTTAGAAACTAGAAAGTTAGAAATTGAAGGAAACCTAAAGAATCAATCTTCTTGTTTTAATTTAGTCTTTAGAAAAGGAACTTGGGAAAAGGATTATGATGAAGCTTTTTCAAATTATAAAAGCTCTCAAAATAAAATTAATATCAATAAAATTCTTGAATCAAATAATCTTTGGAGCTATTTCATACAACCTAATTATCATTTATACAGAGATTCTATGGTAAGCTCTATTGCCTTTGTTAAAACAAATAATTTTGTGGGAGATGCTGACTTAATGTCAATTGTTAAAAATCTAAATGATGATACTAACAAAAACAAGAATATTTTAAATCTTTTTGGAAAACAATCATCAGAAATCCAAAAAATGTTGCCATCGATGTCTAAAATTAGATCATCTCAAGATGAATGGCATTCTCATGATAAAAGTCCTGTTTATATTATTGGGAATAATACGGAAGAATTAAAGCAAAATTTAACAGACTTTAATTTTAAAGAAGACAATTCTGTAAATTTACCTTCTTTGGACAATGCAGTAGTTTTTTATACAGAATACTCATACTTAGGCCTTTCAGAAGGTAAGGCAAAAGTGTTTAATCCAATTGAAAATATGGATTATATGAAAGACGTTAAAGATCATCTTAAAAATGTTTTAGACGAGAAATTTAAACTTAAAAGAATGCCTTATTTAACAGTATCCGATTCAAAAAAGTACTTTAATTGAAAAAATATTTTTTATATTTTACTGTTATATTTCTAATTTCAAGTTCTAATCTTTACTCTCAATGTCAATTAAATGTTTTACCAGATACAGTTGTAAAGGTTTGTTATGGAGATAGTTTAATTCTAGTTGCTCAAAATACATCATTAAGTAATTATATTTGGTCACCTAGTACCTATTTAGATTCTAACTCGAATGATACTGTTGTATTTCATTCACCTAATTCTGGTAGTTTTTCTTTAAAAGTAATTTCATTAGATTCTTTACAATGTAAGGATAGTGCTATAATTAATATTGAAGTTTTTGATTCATTTTCTCAAGGTTCAATCGATAGTTCCGTTTACTTATGTTCAAATGTTGATTCAGCAGTCATTAATTTTGTTCAATTCCCATCTGGGGACGACGGATTTAGTTTCGATTGGTTATTTTCTTCAGATGGATTTAATTTCACTAATTATTCTTCTTTAGACACTTCGTTTTTAGAATTATCAACTATTGATACTTCTTTATATTATACAGTAATAATAAGTTCAATAAATGGATGTGGTATTGATACTGCTAATATATCTGCTTTAAATTATTATCCTCCTTTTCAAATTGGAACCATTTTGGGCTCTGATACATTGTGTAGATATTATCCTTTAGATACTATATATCAATCTGTATTAACTACTGGTGGAAGTGGCAATTATAATTATGTTTGGTTAAGCTCTTTTGATGGATTACAATGGGATACAATTTCTAACGCAAATAATAGTTATTATTTACCTGGAGGATTAGTTCAAAATACATTTTTCAATCTTGAAGTCAATGACCTATGTGGTACAGACATTACCAACATACTTTTTGACTCTATTCTACCATCTCCTACAATTATTGATATTCTGGGAGATTCTATTTTTTGTGCTAATCAGCACGATAATTTCTTCTGGATTAACGAAACATTCTCAAACATAAGTTACGATTGGCAAATAACAGGTGGTAGTATTTTTCAACAAATTTCGGATAGTGCTTTGGCTGCAGATATGGACGATGTTACAGGAAATGTTGATATTCAATTATTAATGACTCATGTCCAAACTAACTGTCAAGTTCAAGTTAGTAAAACAGTTACTACAACTTCTAATTCTTCACCTAATAGAACGCAAATAATTAGAAAACCCAATTCAAATATTCTAGTGTGTGATGATTCATCTGAGAATCTTATTTATCAGTGGGGTTGGACCGAAAAGAGTAGTCAAGTAGATACTGAAATACCAGGTGCAGATTTAAGATATGTTCTTTTACCTCATTCATTTGATTCTACAACCTATAGGTATTGGGTAAAAACAACTTATGATTACAGTAATGGAGATTTTTGTGAAACCTATTCGTATCTAGGACCAAGTCCAATTACATCCGACAAGTTAATATATACTTACAGTGAATTAATGCCTTATCCAAATCCAAGTACTGGAGTTTTTTATTTGTCTTATACAGGGATTCAATTTGTTCAATTGAAAGATCAATTTGGTCGCTCTTATGATGTTACTCTTTCAAGAAATGGAAATAATTCTTCAATAGATATTTCATTATTAAATACTGGAATATATTTTTTAAATGTTAAAAATAGAGAGAATAGTTTTGTTTATACTTTAATAAAACATTAAAGTATCATTAAGAATTAATGATTCAATTCAACATTAAATTAACTTATTTTTTTTTAATAATCAATTCAACATTTACATATTCACAAAACTGTGATACATTATTTAATTTTGGATCTTCAGATACTGTTAGAATTTACACAATTGCAAATAACGAAGGTTATGCATTTGGTTGGAATAGCTATAATTTTAAATCTTTTGCAGAAGAATTTAGCTCTTCTTCTGATGATAAATGTGTTACTGGTTTTGAGATTTATTTTTATGGCATAAATACTTCTTCAAGCCAACCAACTGTAGATTTTAAAATTTGGGAAAATTTTCTTTCTGAGTCTTCTGTATTAGTGGAGAAATCAGTTAGTTTAAATTTTTTGCCAAATATTGGAATTTATACGATAGATTTTGATTGCCCAATTGAAATAAATTCAAATAAGTTTTTTTGTGGAATTACACTTAATGATTTTTCAAATTATCCGGGTGGAACAGATTCTTTAGGTATAGTTAGCAATTCACTTTATGACATAACCTCTAATACTGCATGGCAACAAGATGAATCTGGAATATGGAGTGAAATGAGTGACTTTTGGGTTGGAAATACTTCACTTTATATAAAACCAGTAATCTGTGAATGCTCTTCTTATTTAACTTTAGATGTCAGTTATGAAAATGGTAATTGTGGGTTTTACAATAGTGAGTTAAACTTAAATGTAATTGGTGATTATCCTCCCTTTCAATATAGTATTGATGGTGGAAATAATTATTCTTATAATAATCAGTTTATGGGTTTACAGAACGGGTTTTACAATGTTTCTGTTATGGATAACTGCTTTTTTATTAGAAACGAAGATATTTCAATTTTATGTGTTTTAAATATACCTTCGGCAATAACACCAAATGGAGATGGTGTTAATGATGTATGGGATATTGTTGGTTTACAAAATTATCCAAATATGAGATTACAGATTTTTGATAGAAATGGGATTTTGTTACATAATCAACAAAGGACATATACAGATTGGGATGGTATATATGCAGGAAAGCAACTGCCTGAA
>TARA_B110001452_G_scaffold173345_1_pt1 | contig 20550 bp, 11 predicted proteins | sample TARA_B110001452 | Tara Oceans TARA_B110001452 (sample SAMEA4396971) | marine metagenome | biome: Polar Biome; feature: [DCM] deep chlorophyll maximum layer (ENVO:01000326); material: water (ENVO:00002006), including particulate matter (ENVO:01000060) such as... | depth 25 m
TTTTATGGTCCCGTTTTTTGTATTTTTGTCGGGTCACAAAATACGAGCCATCCGACTCCAGCAAGTAGCAACGCTAACGGGACTCGGTGCCACAGCTTTGGCCTGATTGTCAAAGAAAACCGTCGTGTGAGTCCATGAGAGTGAGCGATTCGCTGTTGGAGATCGGGACGCACGTCGCGGCGACCGTCCTTCCAAACGCATGCGAGGGCCAGGCAATGACGTCCATGGACGCGTTGAAGCGCGCGGCGTGTCTGGGAAACAAGGAGGCGCTCATGGACCCCCCGCCGGCTCTCGTGCATGCGAGTGGCTTGGCGTCGGGCAACTTCCTCTATGGCACAAAGACGCCGCCGCCGTTTTCCGACGTGGCCTACAAGGAGGGCCCTCCAGGAGGAGCTGACTTTCAAGGCAGATTCAAGCTGATCGGCAGTCTCATGATGGACTGTGTGGGCAAGCCCGGAGACATGGGACCCAGCGCCGACACCTCGGTGCCGGCGCTTCTGTTCTGGCGTACGGCCCCGAGGCACCAAGGAGGAGGTGTGTCTCCCACGCTCGTGATCTACGTTCCAAACGCTCCGCTCTCCGAAATGGAAGTCGACATGGCGCCGTACGTGGCCGTGCCCACGCGGTTTGAGCGCTTCTGGTTTGGAGACGAGGCAGCGAGCAAGTGCACGCAGAGGCTCGATGTCATGAAGTACATTCACCGCTGCGGCATGCTGCACGTTCCAAACTTCCTGTTGAACGACGACTACCATGTGATGCGGGATGGTCCCCTGACGCTGCTTCGTTTGCGGACGCCGACGACCGAGTACGAGAAGGAGCAGTGCATGAAGCTGATGTCAAAGTGTCCGTACCTGGAACTCGACAAGGTCGACCAAGCCGAAGACGACGTTGAGGACGCTCTCGAGCCCATGAACCCCAGCTTCCTTTCGGAACTGAGCGCGCCGTTTGACATAGAGACGTGGTTCACAAGGGGAGACATGAACACTGAGCGGCTTCCTTACTGCTATGCCGGAGCTCGCGATGCAGACCCGGAGCCGATGGGAAACAGGAGCGACTTCCTGATGAAGACCGCGCTGGTGTCGAGCCTTGCGATTGCCGTGCTGAAGCAGGGGTGGCAGAATGCTCCGAGCGAGCGTGGCGCTTCGATTCCAGCGGAGCTTCCGGACGACCAGTCGATAGACAGCGAGGAGGAGGGGTTGGAGGAAGCCATGAACGGTTTGGTCCAGAGGGAGCTGCAGCAAGCGAGCGGGCCGGTTGGAGAGTCTCTGGAAGAGGTCGTCTCCCAGAGCTCGAGACAGTTTGTTTCTGGCATATTCTCGAGGGCCAGGAGGAGCACCGACGTGGCGCATTCCATGAGCGTCTCGAACACGCGCGACGCAGTCATGACGGTGGCGGGATGGATCTTTGGAGAGGAGGATCGCACTGCCGTGGATACGAACACGAACGCGTCGCTCTCGCTGGAGACTTTTGAGAAGGAGCGCATCCGCAATCGCATGCGCTCCGTAGGCAGGTGCCTTGGACCGCGCTTTGCGTTGCTGTGCGTCGAGACGGACGTCTCGACCTCTCGAGTGGGAGAGATCTACTTGGACTTTGCTTCGACCCACCCCAACAATGTAGGTCAGTACCAGCGCTGCAAGATCTCAGCGGATGCTGCCGTGCGAGTGCTGCACTGGCCATTTGTGCAGCCTCTGCTGATCAACTTTCATGAAGGAAGCGTCGACGTCTCTCTTGTCCGCATGATGGGAATTACCAGGGAACGCACGAAGCTTTCGCCGTCGGCCATGACGCGGCGCAAAGCGGACACTCCGTCGGCATCTTCCGCGCCCGTGCAGGACGGGGTGCGCGGGACGGACGTGCAGGCGCTCACGGAGGAGCTGAAGACGCATATCAATCAGCAGCTGCGAAACTTTATGGACACCATGCTGCCTGCCTACCTGGCGAAACACGTGTCCGACACTCATGCTACCACCACTCATGCTGCCAACGCACCGGTTGCCAACGCACCGGTTGCCAACGCCGTGCACGCTCCTCTTCGGGAGGAGTCCGAAGCAGTGACGGCGCTCAAGCGAGTTTTTCCCAAGATGTTGAGCACGCTGCGCGCGCTTGAGGAGGACGCCGAGAAGAAGAAGCGGCAGCGCCGCGACGCATGAACGGTGTTCAGAACATTTCCGTGGCCTTGCGTTTGAGGCGAACAAAGAACGCGTGTTGTGCGTCGGAGTCGCCTATGACGACGTCGGGGTTGTGTTTGGAGTGCTTGTACTCGGCGATAGCCATTTTGAGCGGCCTCTTGTAGTACAGCGCATCCTTTCTCCATTGCGAGACGGATCCTGCGATCATCTTGCGACTCGCATGCAGTTCCTTGACAGCGGCGATCTGAGTGGCCGCGTACAGTACGCCGGCGTCGAGGTTGAGCATCCGCACCCTGCGCTGAACGTAGGTGTTCTTGTCCCTTTCGGAAAGGGCGGGCCAGCCTTTGCGACTCCGTTTCGTGTTCCTGATGCACCTTGCCGCTTCGTGGTTGCGCTTCATCGCGCAGCGGAACGCCTCCGACACGCGCTTGATGCCCTGCTTGCGACAGAGTCTGTCGCTGTCGAGCTCGTGGTCCTTGAACTGAGGCATGGCGGACGCGAGCTGGGTGTGCCACTCCCTTCTGCAGTTTGTCGAGCAGAAGCGTTTGTAGTACGGTGTTGTTGCCTGGGTAGCCGCGACGTCCATCGCCTGCTTCCAGTAATTTTCCTCCTCGTCGCCGGAGTCCTGCTCTCCCGGCGACAGGAAGGTGCCGGTGACGGAGTTGACGCCAATGTGCACGGAGTTGCTGTCGAGGTGGTTGCCCACGAAAAAGAGGCGGTTGCAGCATCGGTTCTGACACTGCCTGAACTGCTTGGGATCGCGTTCATTCATCAGTCCCTGGCAGATGGAGCGCACGCGCGAAATGAACACGCGTACGGGAGGCGGCACGTTGTCGTTCAGATCGTTGATCTGATGCTGCTCGTAGAGCCGAGTGCGCCGCTTTGAGGTTGGTGCCAGGCCCTCGAGCTTGCCTATCGTCTGCAGTCGATCGGACACGACGTCCCTGAGACGAATCCAAGTCAAGTCTCCGCGACTCTGGTCTGCGGGGTTTGGAACGTACGGCAGGCACTCCCCGCTGAACAGCGGCAAGCCAGCAGGACACCCCTCCAGGAAGTAGCCGGTGGACATGCAGCCGAGCCGTGTGCGTTCGTAGAACAGCATGGCCATCAGATGCGGGTGAGATCTGCCACGGACGAAGAAGTTCTTGTCCATCACGGTGAGATGGTTGAGCAGCGTGACGATGTCGACGCGCTGATCCAGGTCGCCTTCGGGAAGGTCTTTCTCTCCCCTGTTGATGCACTGTGCCAGCATGTCCACGGCATGGTCCAGGACGTAGTCGAGTGGCGACTCTTGTCCTCCGCTGGTTTCCGTCCAGCTTGCGGCCACTGTGACATCTTGGCAGTACGTCAGCCAGTGCGCGGGATGCTCCCGCGCGTAGACTGCGACGGAATGCGCTTTGGCGCGCGCCATTGTCGGAACTGCGAGCAGTCACTTACGGAACCGCTAACTGCAATATTTGGTGGCGGGAGGAAGAGTATCAAGTTAGCGTTCTCGCGCCTTCCTCACAGCTTTCTTTTGACCGACACCAATTTATCGGTTGACGAAATGTCGGCAAGACGCGGTGAGTGCGGAGCTGTGGGTTTGCCGTTGCCAATGCTTCCTCAGCTTGCAGCGCCGGAGTGTGCTGTGGCAATTGCAATGCAGGCTCAGTGCGCTGTTCGTTTGGAAGGACCTCGCCAGATGAGTCCTTCACCATTGCAGCACGACCGCTCCATGCCTGTTCCTTCTCCGGGATCGGCAATGTACATGATGCCGTTTTGGCAAGGCTACATGAACGCCAACAGTGTCGGGTTTGTGCGCGAGGCGGTCGAGGTTGTACCGACGTTGCACGCGGACACGATGGAGCTCACGGACGCGGTGCTTCAGCCGCGCTGTGCTGACGACAGCCTCTGCCCACGGCGGGTCAGCATGTGGCTCTTGGTAAAGGGGATCGCGACGGCATCTCCCGCGGGGCGAGCCTACGTCGACGCGTTCTCTGAGATGGCGGCGAGTGTGATTTCCAAGATGAAAATGACGATTGTGGCTGGGCCGGACGCTCAGTTTGTCCTCGACCGCTTGCGAAAGGAGGAGAGCACGGGTCCCGCGCAGGTGATGAAGTGCCCGTTTGGAGAGGACGTGGTGCTTGTGGTGCGCTGGGCCTCTCCAAGAAAGGACGAGCCGGGAACTGTGACAATGCGTGCGGAGGTGCACCGGCTGCATGAAGCAGCTCAGTCCAAGAGGTTTCAGACGCTGCACGGGGTGTGCATGAACAATGTCGCTCAGGCGGCGATGCGCAGCCTCCACCGGAACGCCCTGCCGTGGAAGGACGAGTTGGCTGCGTGCAAGGTGAACATTGGACAGGACGCCTTCTTTGTCACGACCGTTCGAGCGGCGGAGCAATTCTTTTCAGTCATGGACGGTGGTCGCGTGATGACGTTGTCTCCGTACACGACGTCGAGTGATTTTGCCGGCAAGCGGCTCGAGGACTCCGGAGTGTTTGTGCGCATGGTTCAAAAGCGGGAGGGCGTGAACAAGATGCACGCCTCGTGCTTCCACGCGTTCATCCTGTGCAGTCCGGACAAGGTGGTCGACGTGATGGCTTGGGCGTCGGGGATCGGCGACGCGCCGCTGCCGCTGCTGGATCAAGTGGAGAGCGCTGATTGGGCGATGCATCTTTGTGGGAGATGGATGGAACCAAGGAGTTTGGGTGCGAGCCTCAGTCTCTACTCGGCGAGTGGCAGGTGCGGCGCTCCGATCACGGCGTACGGCAACGTCGTTCAGCGACATACCACCGTGGTGTGTCCTTTGGACGCTCGCATGTACCAGGCGTACGACATGTTTCCGTGCTGCAAGGAGTCGGTGCTGCCTTCGGACGAGCGTTTGATGCGTCCGTTCCGCGCGCTCATGGCGCCGGTGTTTGAGTCGCTCGACGCGCTGTCGAAGAAGTTTGACGCGCTGCACCGCAACCAGCAGATTGTGAGCATGTACGGGCCGTCGTTTCAAAACACGGAGTTGTCGGACACGGCGAGCGTGGACACGTCGTCGTCGTCGTTTCCGTTGCGGGTGTTCGACTCGGAGAAGAACAGCGCTGAGATGCACGCGGAGACGTATCTGTTGGATGCGTTTGGTTTGGACTTTGCGTCGCGGAGGGTTACCGTCGGAGAGGCTTACAAACGGCTGTCGAGCAGAGGCGCGCCTGCGGACCTGACCAACGTGCTGATGGAAGCGTGCATGAACATAGGAAGCATGGCCTCTTTGCAGGACGCCTTCCAACACGCGGAGCGATGCATGCAGGGCGCGCGCAAGAGGGAGTACGTCTCTCTGTGCACGGAGGACGATCACGCGCAGAAGATGATGCGCCGCGAGCAGGAGCGTCTGCGCCGCGTGGCGGACGCGTCGCTCAAGATGAACGTGCGGTGCGAGGGGTCAAGGCCGTTGCCGCCGCCTGCGCAGGTGGATCCTCGTCAGGTCAAACACCTGTTGAGCGCCGTTGGACTGAAGAAGGGGATGGACGCGAGGGTTCAGGTGACCAACGGCGCGCTCTCCGAAGCCGATGCAAACAGAATGATGAAGCTTCTGTCTCAGGCTCTTCGCTCGGAAATGGACGTGCAGGCGCACGACCATGCCAAGGAGATTCTCCAGTGTCCTCAGTTGTGCATGGAGAGAGAGGGTGGGTCCATGACGACGACGTCGGCGCTGCGCGGTCTGGTGGCCACCGCGTCCCACATTCTGGGAAACGAGATGACACCCCAGCCCGAGCCGTTTTTGATTTCTCAGCTGCCACGGGAGATGTCGTCCGATTCTGCGATTGTCTTCGAACGCATCACGACGAGTGGAAACTTGCTGCCGGCCACCCCAGGGGAATTGATGAACGAGAGCATGAACGGAGCGTGTCCGCACGTCGTGTTTGCCAACTATGCTGACGAGGTCCCCATGAAACTGACGGCGACGATCCCCATGTCGGAGGTGCTTCAGTAGCCCCACGAGGATAGGAAGGGCGTGTTGACAGCGAGGGGGGTTGGGTTGGGGTTTGTCTGTGTCGTTGGCCGCTAGGACGAAATAAAGCGCCAGAGTTCCACATGGTATCTTATTGTGAGGTGTCACTAGCCACCAAAGAGGGATGCCTTTGACCTTCAAGGGCGTGGCGCATCCGGCACCGCGGCGCGACGGCAAGCGGAACAACGTGGCCGACTTGAACCGCGCGGAGATCTCCGCGCTGAAGATGGGCCGGAACGGCGGCACCGACCTTTTGGTCGAGCACGATCCGGGAAGCCGCGTGGGATCGGTGATCGCCTCCTGGGAAGGACCACACGGCGAGCTTCGCGTGGAAGGGGTGGTGCACGACAACGACGCGATGAGCATGGTAAAGGGTGGTGGGATGCGCGGACTTTCTTTGGGCACTGGCGTCCAGTACGGCGAGGGCGGCCGTCCGATTTGGAGGAATCAGGACGAACTGTCGTTGTGCGAGACACCCAGGCGCGGTGGCTGCTACATTGACGAGGTGGACGGGAAGAGAGTGCGCAGCAGCTACTATGCTTCCGGAGGTGTGTTGTGGCGAGGCTTGAACCGTCGCCGCTAATCGATAAGCCCTGCACAGATCCCCACTATTCCAATAGATAGGCAGAGCTCTGCCTTCACCAACCCAAAGAGACTCGATCTCACTAGTGATTGGAGAGAGCGTGCCAATGGCCACCGAAGCGCACACCGAAGCCTCCGCCATGGAGACCATCGCAGGCGAATCCTTTTCGAAGCAGTACGTGGACGACATGAAGGTTCAGATGCAGCGTCAGGCGGACGAGCTCGCGGTCATGAAGGCTGCCAAGCAGAGCGACGACAACCGCAAGCGCGACGCTCTGCGTGGTCTTCACTCTGACGTACAGGCGTGGGTCAAGGAGGGTGTCGACGACCCGTCCATGGCGCCTTTCAAGCACGAGATGGGTCCCATCAACGACTTTGCCACGGGTCTTCCTGAGGCGTCGTCGCTCGACACGGCGCTTCCCCTTGCGCGCATCATCAGCTGCCACAGTGCCAAGATGAAGCGTCAGCTGGAGCACTTCTCGCAGACCGCCGACGCATCGGACCGCCTTGCTGCTTCGAACAAGAAGGTGGACGAGCTGACCGAGTCGGAAAGCAACAAGTCTGCTCGGATTACTGAGCTCGAGACGCTTGCCGACGAAAGGCTCAAGGCGTGCGAGGCGATGCGCGAGGAGCTTGCCAAGTACGGCGGCATCAAGGAGAAGTACGACTTCAGCCAGCTGGGCAAGCGCGAGGTGAACGCCGCCTCGGCGGGGTCTGGATCCGGCAGCTCGCTGGCTGCCCCGGCGCGGTCGGCTCCGCCTCAGCCCATGGTGGACCCGCTGCTTGCGTTCATTGGCAAGAGCGGTGGCGGTGGCCTCAAGATTGGCCAGAGCGGGACTGGCCATCACTTCCTTGGCGCCGTGGCCGGCCAGTCTTCCGACGCGGACATCAGCATGGCGATCCGGCATGCGTCGTAGATTGACGACGTCAAACACGCGCAGCAGCAGCAGCAGCAAGCACATCCCTGGCGACGGAGAGAATCAGACCACGAATGGGAAAGGGGGGTTGAGCTTCCCGGCCAGGCGAAAATGCAGACGATGTCAGTATGTCTGTAAGGGTGTTCTAGCGTAGTGGTAGGGAGAAAAAGGGGAGAAACACGCATTGTGCTACGAACAACACGGCGCTATCTACTGTACACACGTTGCACTCACTCACCATGTGTGTTCAGTGTGTGTGGACGTGATTTTCAAACACGCCTTGCGCTGGAGGACGCCAGGCTGCGGACGGAATGCCACTGCCGAATCTGGGGGTTGGTGCCCGGGACGTCGCAGAGCGACTCGATGAGGGAGCGCAGTTCTTGTGGAAAAGCGTCCACTCCGTGCATGACCGCGGCCTGGCCTGCGTCTCTTGTGTTGGGGTGCTGGTCGGGGTGCTGGTCGGGATCTCTTGCGTCAAAGGGGTCCAGCGGCTCGCCGGTCTCATCCGAGGGAACGCTGTCCAGTCCTTCAAAGGGGTTGAAGTTTGCAGGAGGAACGGCCATGAAGAACACGGTGTGTGAGCGTGGGCGGTGTGCCAAGCCCGGAGGTGCTCCGTAGCCGCCTGCATTGAATGACGCGGCGTTGGGCGACTGAAGCTGCGTGTGCCTGGCCGCGGTGTAGCGTATGAACGACGCGAGGTCTTCAAGGCCGTGCGTGCTTGCCTCCAGCTGTGCCATATTTGCCTCGAAGCTCTGGAAATCTGCGGGGTCCGCGTTTCGATCGCCCCTCGGCTGAGCTTGGTCCTCGGTCATGCCCTTGCGCGGTGCTCTGCACGTCGGGCAGCGATTGTCGCCACTCGCTCGCACTTTTCCATCGCAGGTTCTGCAAAGCGCGTGGTCGCACTGGAAGGAACGGACGCCGAGACTCTGTTTGGTGACGCAGCTTGTGGGAAAGGCGTCTAGGCACACGGGGCACTCGTCTGGCATGCTCATTTCCGCAGCCCTTTGATGCGTGCCTCGCGCCACGACGCTGTTGACTGACGCTCGATTTCGTTTCATGCGCAGCAAGACCGTCACGGCCGTGTAGAACAATGCCTGGTTGCTTTGACGACGAGGACCGGGAAGTGTACCGTGCGATAGCGAAGCGTGCGCAGTCAGAAAGCGTCCACACTTACACAGTGCTTTGCTTGGGTCTGCAGAGTTATCTGGCCTCGCGCAAGCTGTGCGCCGCGAGCGAGTGAGCACCTGCGAGCGGGTTGCACCCGGTTGGCACCCCTTTTTGCACGGGTTCGGAACTGCTACAGTTGTGCTGCTATCTGAGTAGTCTACCCTGAACTTGAGTGGTGGTGTAGCTGGAACTCGAGCGGATCGCGGGGGGCAGTTACATCGCTCGATTTTCCGCTAAGGAGAATCACCAAGTTACAAAAACCCAGCCGTAGCGAAAAAAGTGCGCGGCTCCCGGCGCCCGCACGTTGACCGCTTTCTTTTGATTGTGCGTGTCTCCGTTGCAAACAATGGATTCCGATCCGGACATTGCCGAGGACGAAATCGGTACGCGCCTTGACGAGGACCGGCCCTGCGATGCGCAGATGTCTGACATGGAGGAAGAGCACGACCTGGTTGGTGGCGACGAGGAGGAGGACGAAGACTGCTCTCCTGGCTCACCGGGTGCTGCCGCCGAGGAGGAGGACGAGGTTGGTGACGAAGAGAAGGACGAGGAGGAGGAGGAGGAAGTTGGTGGCGCGGACGATGATGAGGGTGACAAGGAGGAGGAGGAGGAGGAGCCGGCTCCCGCCCCCGCGCCGGCCCCCGCGCCGGCTCCCGCGCCGGCTGCCGGCAAGCAGTCGTCGAGTGCCAAGAAGCCTGCATCGAAGCCGGTGCCGACGTTTCCAAAGAGCACTATGCTCGTGCATTACAACCGTCAGTACTGGGTCGTGAACCCCGACCACTCTGGGCGCAAGTACGACCGTGTCTTCACGGTCAGCTCGGGCGAGAAGCTGGGTCTGATGATTCAGGGTGACAAGAAGGCGTGGCCTGACATTCACTGCGGCAAGGGCAAGCCACCGGAGGGAATGCTCTCTCCGGCACAGATTGTCGTCATCAAGGGCAAGCTCAAGGAAGAAGACGCGGAGAACAGCCACGTCTGGTACGTTCTGTGCGAAGTGCAGAACAGCACGGGCAACAACGACGCGAGCATCCTGCGTCACATCCCGAAGGAGGTCTATCGCAAGTGCATTGCCAACTGGTCGCAGACGGAGGAGATGCGCAACTCGTCGCTACTGAAGTCCTGGAAAGCGACGAACGACAACGAGCGGTGCTTCAATCCGCAGGTGAACGGCTGGTCCAAGGTGACCACGGGACCGGCGCCGGTGTCTGCGGCGGTGATGCCTGTCAAGGACAAGAAGGAGCCCAAGCTCCCGGTGCCAAAGGGCAAGCCGTCGGCGGCGGCGGCCAAGAAGCAGGGGGCGAAGGAAAGCAACGGTGGCGAGGAAAAGAAGTCCGCTCCTGAGCCCGAGGCGCCCAAGAAGGCACAGCCCATGACTGCTGCAAAGGATTCCAAGGGTGCGAACGGCGGTCCGGAGAAGGAGACGGCTGCCAACAAGGGCAAGCCGTCGGCTGTGGAGAAGAAGGCTGAGGCGTCGGTGCTGTCGTCCTTCAAGCCGGGCAAGGCTGTTGCGAAGCCAGAGGAGCCCAAGAAGGAGGTGACGAAGAAGGAGGATCCCAAGAAGGAGCCACCCAAGCAGAAGAAGGAGGAGAAGAAGCCCGAAGTGGACGTGGATATGGACGGCTCGAGCACCGCGAATGTGTCCAAGGAAACGACCATGAAGCGCAAGCGCGAACAGCGCGTCGACACGATCGAGTACGAGTTCTGCGACGGCGACGCGGTGGACGTCAGCTTCCCGACGTTCAAGGTGCCCAAGGGCTCGACGGGAGCGACGGTGCAGATCAGCTGGAATTTCTGAGACCCGCAGCTGCAGGAGCAGCGCGTGCTGCACAAACGATGCCGCGCAGTTATTAGGCATGTCTGGGACTGGTAAAACTGTCGTGGCAGGGAAGGTGTGCGTGTGGAGTGCGTGTGGAGACGTCGTGGTTTAATGGAGATGCCTTTGTTGGCCATGCAAGTCACCGCGCGGAGTCTGGAGGGGAGGGAAGAGGAACTGAAATCGTTGATCGAGGGAGTGGAAGGCGAATCAAACGGGCTTCGGTACCGCGGCAACGCGGCGTACGGAAACAGGTACGGGCGTCGCGCCAAGATAGGCATACGACAGTGTGATGGGAAGGACCTGCCGTCGGTCGGCGATGCGATATCCCTGCGGTCTTGGATTGTGATCCCTATGGCTCCCTCTGTGGCACTGCTGCTTGCCATGGGTTCGTTTCTCATGACGGGCGTGCTGTGCCTGTTGTTTGCGCCGCTTTCTACAAACACGGTCGCAGACTTTGTGGTGCCCGAGACCAGTCGTTGCTTGCGCTCCTACCGAACGGCGGACTACCTGTCGGTGTTTGTAAACGTGGGCACACCTCTGGCCATGATGCAGTTGCTGGTGCGCTTTGACAGAGTCTTGGATCCTGAGACGAGCGGAACGACGCACGTGCGCCTCTTTTCCACGCGCATCGCGGAGAGCGTGACGGTGAGCTGTGTGGAGTCTGAATGCATGGACGTCGCGGTGGTTCAGCTTGGCGGCCCGCGCTCGTCTGGGTCCAGAGTCGTGCTGGATTTTGCGTACACGAACCCCGTGATGGAGGAAATTTCAGAGTCGACAGCTTCTTTGTTGGGCCTGGACGGCGAGATGTACCTTGGCAAGGGGGTGGACTACTACGCCACTGCGTCGCACTTTTGCTTTGACTCGGTGGAGGATGAAAGCCTTCAAATACCAGAGGGCGCCGCGGTGCAGGGGAACGTCGTGAGCGAGGAGATAGTCGTCGATGCCGCCAAACTTTCTGGAAAGGCCAGTCATTTTTCCGACACGCCTGTGTTTGTGGCTGAGAAGGAGCAGCACTGTCAGAACGACACGCTGATGGCCAGCGTGGTCATGTATCCCCACAGAGCAGGCTTGGAGTTTCTGTGGCTCGGCCTTGGAAGCAACCGAATGTACGAGTACGGTGGGACGGGAATACACGAGCGTCGAGAGGTCGTGGAGGTGGGGTCGCACTGCGCCGGCACGTTTGCGGGGTACGAAAGGGCCTTCTCGCTGTTCAAGCTGGATTGCCTGGCGTACAACGTCCCGTGTGAGACGCACCCAACTGTGCCTTTCAGAAGAATCGCTCGTTCGGAGTTCAGGCTGTTGGTGCAGCGCTCTGGCCTGGTCCATCAATGGATCTACGACGACCCGCGGTTGCACAACATGCCAAAGTTCTCCGAGTCCTTCGACGCGGTCTGGATGGCGTTGCTCAAGCTGTTTATGATGCTGCTGACGGCGGGCATCGTGTGGATTCGGTCGGCGAAGGCGACCAGTTCTTCCGACTGGCTGTACGTCCACAGCGTCCGCGCAGCGTTTGACATGCTACCAAAGCAGGTGAGGCACCGGAGTGGTGCAAAGGACCACGACTCGGACGCGGACTCCGAGGACGACGTGGAAGAGCACACGGACCCCGCGTTTGGATCTGAGATTGCAAACGTCCAGTTTGGCTGGGAAGATGCGTTCATTGGGTTTGTGGCAATCGCCGCGCGCCACGGTGTGGCTCAGTGGCGCATGCTCTATTTTGAGCTGGACGGCCAGACCAGAGTGTGCTGGATGGAGATTGCCGCGTCCATAGTGTCTCTCATGCACTGGTTCCTGCGGTACTTTGGTCTCGAGCGCGACCACGAGAGCGCCATCACGAAGCTTGGAGGGTCCACGGCCATCATCGACGCGAGCTGCGCGGTGATGCTGGCGTTTTCCGAGGCACCGCTCATGGTGACGTCCGTGGGACGCTTCGATCCTACGGCGCGCCTTTTGGTGGCGCTGCTCATAGCACTCACGGCGGTGCAGAGATGCCTGTTCGCGGCGGCCGGATGCGCGGTCCGCTGGGCTGCGGTGTACGACGAGCCGGGCTGCTCTTTCCTGTACAAGACGGTGGCGTTCGCGGCCGTGTTTCAGTGGATCTTCCAGGCGTCGTCGCTTGGGCTGCTCATGGCCGACATCTTCGTGACGCCTGGGACGTACTCGCTCTGTCGCGCGTGGGTTGGTGACTTCTCGCCTATATCACACGCGCTATTCATGACGATGGCGGTTGTGGGGATGCCGCAACTCGTGCACATCAGCAAGCGGGTAAGCGACGCCAAGCTGTGATTTAGCTAGAGTCAATGTATCTGTAATAGGATAAGAACAAGACTTGTCACACAACTTCTGGAGTGGACCTCGTCGCAAGATGAGTTGCCGCAGGCCGCCTGCGGTGGCTGATGTGGAGGCGATCATGGAGCCTGGTCGTGAGCGCGGGTCCTTGCAAAACAAGGCGCAGAATCGCAAGGATGCTGACGGCATGGATCCAGCGTACGAATACTCTGACCGGTCTAAGACGGATACGCTTACGGGGCTGCATCTGAACATTCCGTACCTGCGTGCACAGGGCCTGCCTGTGGACGTGCTTGCTGATTTGGAGCGCGTCAACCCCTATGTGATTTACAAGCTTTTGAAAGGCGGCAAACGCGCCTTTGCAACCATTCCGCGTCGCATGAGCTATGGAACAGACGGTGTGATGGTAGCGATGGATGGCGAGGTGGCGGAGGAAGTGTACACTTTGGTCAACCAACAAATCAAGTACCTGGACGCACGAACCAAGTGGTACATGCAAAGCTGGTTTGTGGCGTTCAAGGCTGACGCCGCAGCAAGAGGAGAGCCAGAGCAACTTTCTCCGTTGCCAGCCAACGAGCCTGTGACAGTTGGGAGCCTGCCCTTCACGACGATGGAGTTTACAGACCAGAAGTTTCTCTTCGACACGTTGAAAATGGTGGTGAACACAAAGAAGCCTCAGTTTCTTAGCGAGTACGGCTTTCAACAGGAAGGTCGCAAGAAATTTGGAGCGCACATTGACAACTACGCCTCCGAAAGGTTGAGGGACAGTGGCTTCTCGGGAACGGTAGAGCTGCGAAGGACCATGCCTGGTGCAATGGTGCTCAACACGACGAACCCCCTCACGATTGATGGTGTCAAATTGTTGTCGGGCGTCGATCCTGTCGACGGAAGCGCCAGGACGGCCAAGGAGTTCTTTGACGCCAAACTCGATGTTCCAGTGTCTTACCTGGCCGGAAACCACTACGCGACAGATGGAAACGACCCCACCAAGGGAAGAATGTTCATCAACGGGCAGGCATGTGTCCGCGATATGGTGATGTCGTTCATCGCGGCTCGTTTGGAGGCGCATGTACCTATTTTGATGATGGGCTCCGTCGACGCTGCAGCAACGCCAGACAACCCAGACAGGCGGTTTTACATGTTGACGGCTGGCCTCAAGGGTCGTCTTGCGGACGTCTGGTGTGAAGGGTACATGCGCGTCGCTGGTGAGGATGGATACTCTTTGAACAACTACAGCCGACGCATTTTCCACAAGGGCATGATGAATGCGATTATTCGAACTGTTCGCATCCTGTCGCGAGCGCAGCTGATCAAGCTGCTGTGGATACCAGCGGTGAACATGAACGCCTCCTTCTGGAGTGAGAAAACCACGGAGCACGTGGAAGACGAAAGTGGCGATGTGCAGAGCAAAGTCGTGTACAAGCCGCGATTCGAAGTGATGGTCTCTGGCATGAACGCTCGTCACAACCACTTTGTGTCGCTTCCTGAAGAGTTCCTGGAATGGTACATGGGCAATTTTGCACTCCTGGCCTCAATTTTCATGCGCGCGTCAGATCGCCCGTGGCAACGCCTTGACATCTATGGCGACTGGGACACGGACATCGAGGCGGCGGAGGCTATGGGGTCTGTTGTGGCTCCCCTAGCCATGCTTCCAAACGTGTTCATGCGTGAGCCAGCTTCTTACGCGCTGGTTGACAGGATGACGGACATCTGGACGGAAATGGGATTTAAAGAGCAGGCTCGAGATCTTGCTGCCATGCTTACGGGGTTGAGCGGGCAAACTCCAGCTGCAAAGTCCGCGCTCATGCCGGGAACAAGCATGGCCCACGCAGTAAAGCCTTCTGACAAGGACTTACGGGAAGACGTGGAAGCAGTCATTCCAACGCTGTCAGTCCCTGCGTCCGCCTCGGCTCCCGCGCCCGCTCCCGCGCCCGCTCCCGCGCCCGCGCCCGCTCCGGCTCCCGCTCCGGCTCCGGCTCCGGCTCCGGCTCCGGCTCCGGCTCCGGCTCCCGCACCCGCACCCGCACCTCCACCGGCACCTGCAGTCAATCCCACGGTTTTACTGCCTCCACCACTGGTCGTGCCGAATTCTGGATCAGCGCCCCCGCCTCCGCCTCCGCCTCCCGGAGCGCCTGGCGTGCCCCCGCCGCCGCCCCCGCCGCCGCCCCCGCCTCCGCCACCGCCGGTTCCCGGAGCGTCTGGCGTGCCCCCGCCGCCGCCCCCGCCGCCGCCTCCGCCTCCGCCTCCGCCTGCAGCAGCCGAAGCGCGCAGCGGGTTGACCAGGGTGCTGGATGAGCTTCTAGGCGGCAAAACGCTGCGAAAGACAGAAGGGGGGGCTGGTTCGTCCAGCGCCGACGGCGACGGCGATTTGATGTCACAAGTGCTCAAGCAAGGCAAGAAGCTCAAGAGTGCGAAGGATCGCCCTTCGCCCAAGAAAGAAGAGTCCGGAGTGACAAGTCAGCTGCAAGAACAGCTGGAAAAAAGGAGAGCGGCTGCAGCCGCTGCGGAGGCGGCAGACGCCGCTGCTAAGGCAACCGCATTGCAGAGCATGTCCGAGGAGGAGAAGAAAACTCTCGCAGACGAAGAGCGGCTTACTCAGGAGAAGGAGAAGAAGAAGGATGTGGAATGGAACGGAGCGACCGATTCAGGTAAGATCGCCGTGCTTCCTCAGAACGGTGTGAAGGACGCTGGTGTGGATCCAAACTTTGAGGAATTGCAGCGCAAGCTGCAGGAATTCAGGGCTGCTACACAGTTCAGCAACGTGTCCGAGAAAGAAGAAGACAGGTTGATCGTGGTGCATCTCGCTGACATGAACAAGTACCTGAAGTACAATGCGCAGTTGCAAACCAAGAGACGGGAACTAAAGAGCAAATACGAATTGCCATTTGAGAAAGGCAAGAGCAATGTCGAGGAGCTCAAAGCGCGGTTTTTGACGCTGAAAGACACGGAGATTCCACTTGCGAAGAAGGCAGTCTCCAACGCACAGAAACAAAGGGAGGACTATGAAGCCGGGCTGAGCACGGAGAAAGACGGTGTCAAGAACCTGAAGACTGATTTGCCGCAGCAAATTGTCGACGGAGTCTACGAGCGGCTTAAGGCAGCCCAGGACTCTTTTGATGCAGCGAAAAGTGCTGAGAAGGACTTTGTTGCAAAATACGAAGGCTTGGTGGAGGAAGCCAAGGCGCTGGATCCAGCTTACGCAGACGAGAAGAAGGTTGACAACCCGGTTGCCGGCTTTGAGAGAAAGAAGAGGCGTTCTGATGTCAAGCAGGTCGTTGTTGACGAGGTCACTCCCGAGGACAAATCCGGCACGTGGGGGAAGGCCATAGAGGACCGGGAGGCTCTGAAGACTGCGCTTGAAACAGCGCAAGACGACCTGAAGGCATGGATCAAAGCAAACGAGCAGAAAGACCCTAACGACCCGCTCGCGCGGCCAGAGTGGATGAACGAAGTCCGCGTTCGAAAGTACAACGCCAAGATTGAGGCACAGACAGTGCAATCGCCAGAAGAGCTTGCAAAGCAGACGAGGGAGGAACTTGCGCGGGCGAGGCAGCGAGCAAAGGACCGGAAGGAGGAGGATGCCAAGTTGAAGCAAATGCGCAAGGGCATGGAGGACAGCGAAAGCGAGGAGGACACCGATTCTGCCTGGTCGGGTGGCAAGCTTCGCAAGCTCTACTTCCCCCCGTTAAACAAGACGAGCCGTCACGGCGTGGGTGCCTCGACGGGTGCCATGCTCAGCGTAAGCGAAGCCACGGACGTTGACGCATGGGCTTTCGCCAACGAGATGACGCTATCAGTGCATTCTCTGCTTTACACGATGGGCACGCGCATTGCGGAGGGTCGCGACATGTACCTGAGCACCAAGTACAACAAGAAAATCACAGTGTGCACAGACGCCATGTACAAATGGATATCGGCCAAAGACGTGAAGGCTTTTGCCATGGCGATTGCCGCTGTACCGTTGAACGACTCATTGACCGACATCGAGCTTGACGTGGACAGCTTTGGTCCTGGTCCAACAGAATTGTTCATGGTCAGTCGCTGCGAGTCTGCGCTCGACCTTCTAAAGCTGTGCATGAAAGTGCACTTCCTCCACGACGGCACCAACGAATTCAGGGTGCCTTTTGAGTCGCTATCCGACTTGGTCCGATAATAACACATGGAGTCATGACTGGTAAGTGTGAAGTGTTGGTCAGGGTAGGGTTGAAGTTGTGATGCTTGCTGCTGTCAGTACAGAAAGCCGCGACTTCGAAGGTCTAGAGAATTACATACTTGGAGGCAAAAAACGTTCGGCTCCACCGGCAGCCGTACCATCGCAACGCGTGTCGAACCCGCGGCTCAAAACGACCCCAGGAAGTGAAGTCCCGAAAGGACAGGGAAAGATACCAACGTCATCACAGAAGCCCGCGCAGCAGACAAACACACGCATACCGTACGGTCGGTTCATGTTTACTCCAGGATCGCTGACCAACACTGAGCATGTGCAGCTTGACATAGACGCTGGAGACATTGTCTTTGTGTACAAGAATGGTATGCCATCAGGGTTTGCGACAAACCGAACCACGTCCGTCATCAGTCTGCACATGATGAACGACCTGCTCAGAAAGCGTATACCTGAAGCAAATCTTTCTATGGACAACGTGGGTGCTATACTGACAGTTGAGCTGCAACATGCAGAGGACGTGCTTCTTGCTGAGAAGACTGAGGTCGTTGACAGGGTGACGATGAATCGCTTTGATGCTGGTGAGAGGAAGCTGACTACGGCTGAGATGGATGCAATTGTTGATGCAGACATGGGAGTTGTCAATGCAAGGCTCAGCATGGAGCGAGCGAGACGCAACTGGTATGCGTATCACGATCCGCCAAAGGCACTTGAGATGGCGCGTAGCCGAGCCGAGGCTACTGGAACAGCTGCAGGATTAGCAGGAGCAGCGCTGAACGCATACATAGCTGCAGACGCGCGAGTTGCGCTGCTGGTGGCACAGGCGGGGGTTCCATACGTGTCGCCGGCACTCCGTCTGTCGCCTGATCCGCACTACAAAGCAGTGCCGTTTCTGGCTGCGTTTGCAGTGGACGGTGTTGTGATCAACGTCGACACCGACGACAGTTACATGGACACGTACAGAGACCAGCGCAACGATGGCATGCTGGTGAACGTGTGCATTCAAGGTCCGACGCCGTGTCGCAACACGCATCTTGGTCACAGGGTGCAAGTGGAACGGAGTGCACGATCGCCACAGAGAATCGACGACAGTGCTGTCGTTTTGGACAAGTTTTTCGTCGGCCTCTTCTGTGTTCCCGAGCAACGCCGTGCAGACGGTTCGTTGGTCGTGCCGATTGTAAATCCGACGCACTACACGTTCTACTACAAGTGCTTCTCTGGACGACAGGCATTCGTGCAGGTCATGAAGCCACCAGTGCCAGGTGGGCCGCCAATGACAACTGGAAGACCTGGTGACTTTGAATCGGGGCCAACGCTTCTCGAATTCAGACGAATGTGCGCGGCATGGAAGATTGGCACCGTGATGGACAACATGCTCGTGTCAGACTTCAGCGAACGTCAGGTGACTCTGAACGTCATCGTCGAGGAGTGGAGCATGCGTTTGCTGAACGCAACGTTTGCTCCGTACATTCTTCCTCCACCTCCGGTGGTAGGCAAGGGCCGAGGCAGGGGCCGAGGCAGGGGCCGTGGGCGAGGATTTGCTCGCGGGCGAGGATTTGCTCGCGGGCGTGGCGGCGGCGGCGGTGGTGGCGGCGGCGGTGGCGGCGGTGGCGGCGGCGGTGGCGGTGGCGGCGGCGGCGGTGGCGGTGGCGGCGGTGGTGGCGGTGGTGGCGGCGGTGGATTGCTTGGGGACGCTGCTCGGGTCGCCGAGTGCACCTACTATCTGGACCTCTTTGTTGTAAGCGAGCGCTACGACGACACCCTGAAACGTCACTTGAACATGCAAGACGCGCTGATTGCGGTGTCAAATTTGCCGGCGTACAACATTAACGTTCGAGGCAAGGCGGAGGTGGATGCGTTCAAGGCGGAGTGGGTTGAGTGGGTCATCAATGGGAAAGATGGGGGCGAATCCCCTTCGGAAGGGTTGAAAACCCTGTACAACATGATGAACGATCTCATCGGAGAAGTCAAGAACCTGAACGTGGTCGGAGTAGACGATGTGGAGCAGACGCGACTGGACGACGGCATCGATCTTTGGGGTCGGCTTTTGTTGTATCCAATCCAGGGTGTTCCGTTGACGGACAGTGCGGAGAGCGACAGAATTGTGGATCTTGCCGCAAACATCATCAGGTGCAGAGACGAGGGGATGCTTGACACCATCACTGCAGCTGGTCCAGGATCTGAGGAGTACGCAACTTTGATGTTCATCGACAACTTCTACAACTGGGCAAACACATACAGTTGGCTAGTCGATTTTTTCTCACAGGTCAGTGAACACCAGCCGTACGAGACTGCGTTCGAATCCTGACGATAAAGACGGTGGACCGGGTGTGGGGGTTAGGATTGGATTTCGGGAGTCCACGTTAAACATGACGGAGCTCCCCTTTTTAGCACTAAAACCTCTCAAGGACACTGGACACGGCCGCGCAGGCGCCAAAGGCGCATGGAGGCGCGAGATCACGTTTGGCCAGCCGGTGCCGAACAAGGTTCCGGTGCTTGGAAAGCACCACATGATCGAGTGCGAAGAGCGCTACGATCGGTACCACTCCACTTGCGGTGAGGCGTGCCCGCGAGTTCTGTGCTTCAATCCCGGCCCCGAGCTTCCGGAGAGCCTTCTTGGACCCACCGGACACGTAGAGCGCATGTGCGCGTGGACGCACATTTCTGGCGCGTTGCTCTTTGCTGTGTACGCGGGCATGGTGCGACCAGAGATCAAGGCGCTCGAGACCACCACGGTTGCGGGCATGGCGTCCTGGGTCTCTTCCTTTGTGCTGGTACTCACCTACCTCGGATCCACGGTGTATCACATTTACAACACCGTGCCTGGGGTTGCCTGGCTCGTTCGCATGTTTGACCACCATTTCATCATTCTGGGTCTGACGACCGCGGCGTTTGCCGACATTGCCATCGCGACGAAGGACTTCATTGGAGCGTCGTGGCAGACGGCCGCAGACCCAATCATAGCTGGCGCTGTCATCCTGTTGTACTTTACGTACAGACGCGCGGTGCTGCCGGCAGGGGAGACCCGCATGGGCTGGGGAGACTGCAAGCTGGGTCTGTGGCGGACGTGTCACTCGGACCTCGAGCACGGTGGGCTGCGCGTAGGGACCTATCTGATCATCACGTGTCAGTTCTTGCTCAACATTCCCGCCATCTTTGTAAACTTGGAGAGCGACGCGCTGAGGCCGTACGTCCTGTCGGTGGCCGTGGGGTTTGTTCTGATGGTCGGCGGCATGTTGTGGGACCACGTGCTGATTTTCCCGGACCATTTCTACGGCACGAGATACGAGGTCGCGTGCCACAACAAGAGATGCGGATGCGTGATGACGTCTCATGCGTGGTGGCATGTGCTGTCGCTCGCTGCGACGATCGTCGTGACGATTGGCCGCGAGATCGCAATCGTGAATCAAAAGGACCACCCGACACTAGTAGACGCGTACGGTCCTCTCTAGACCAACACTCACACATATTTTGTGACCCGACAAAAATACCAAAAACGGGACCATAAAATA
>TARA_B110001452_G_scaffold59390_2_pt1 | contig 20408 bp, 16 predicted proteins | sample TARA_B110001452 | Tara Oceans TARA_B110001452 (sample SAMEA4396971) | marine metagenome | biome: Polar Biome; feature: [DCM] deep chlorophyll maximum layer (ENVO:01000326); material: water (ENVO:00002006), including particulate matter (ENVO:01000060) such as... | depth 25 m
TGGTGGGTACGGCGGGTGCGGCGCCTCGGTAAGATTGAACGTGATCGTCTCGCAGTACTGCATGCCAGGACTCAGCGGCGGGCGCGGGGGTGCCGATGGCGAATGAAGGCTCGCTTCTATGAGCGTGTCGATCATCGAGTTGTCGTGCATGCCCGGCGCCACGGGCGTCGGTGGCGGGGGCGGCTCCGGCGGGAACGGCGGCGACACGTCAAGCATGCCGGACCGCGCGCGGCAGATGCACTGCGTGTTCTCGCACCCGTATCCCAGTGGGCGTCCCGTATCAATCACACACTGCACCATGCCGCACTTGTAGTACCCCGTGTCGTCCAACGCGCCGCCCCAAACGACAGTGTTGTTGTCCCCAGTGCCGTCCAGACCCGCAAGGTTGCAGCCCGACCCGTCGTTCCCGATTGCAAACTCGCGTCCCAGAAACGAAGCGGCCGCCTGACACTCGTCGGCGCTCTCCACCAGACGCGACGTCGGGTGACAGTTGTCCAGCTCGTTCCATTCGTACGTCGGATCCGTGACGTTTGTTTCTGGGGCCGTCGAGTTTGGATTCTCACACGTCTCCAGCTCTCGCGCGCTCGTCAAGCACTGCTCGTGGCAGCACGGAGCGCACTGCACAAAGCTGCACCACCCCGTTCCCGGAGCGCACTCACACGGCGTGAGACCGCTGTACGTCTCGTTTGGTACGGGGGATGGCACCGACACCATCAACGAGGCGTTGGTGAAGTTTCTTCCATCCGAGTCGCCTCCAAAGACCGTGAGGTACCACACCACCGCCCCAAACAACGTCAACAGAAACGCCCAGATGAGGCAGCAGAATCCACGATGGTCCCAGTACCAGCTGCAACAGTTGCACCAAGCTCGGTCAAGCCACGCCTCTCTGGGCCCACTGTAGCTCCCACCGCGTTTTCTTAGCAGGTGCTCGCGCTCGGGAGGCGGACGTTTGGGGCCCCACGGAGGAGGAGGAATCACAGGGCCAGTGGGGTACAGCGACCCACCCCTCGAGGCGTCTGGACGAGGCCCGTTGCCGGCCCACATGCACCCTGTCGCAGCGCTCTCCTCAACTTCTCCGCGCTATGCTCTCTGCTTATCCAGAGTCAACGAAAGTGTCGGGCAATTCAAAACCGCTATCTTTGCCTTGTTTGAATGCTGCAACCTACGGGATATGGCGAAACATCACACACCATGGTGGAACTTCCGCGCACCCCACGAAATCCAAATGAGGCTGCAGCCTTCACCATGATAGCAATGCTCAGGATTGGACAGGCGCTGTCCATCTGGGGGTGCTTTCTGATCACGCTTCTGCCGGACCGGGCCTTCCTCCCCTTCCGCGTGGTACACCGTCTCCTCGCATTCAGACGCCGACGTCTCATCATGCTTCTTTGGCACCTTGGCAGCGCAACTGTGGCTGCACTCATGACACTAGCCACTGCAGGCGGTCTTCTCATCCACGTGTCTCACAAGCGCATGCACTCACTCAACGAGTTCCTCTGTCAAAACGATGCTCTCCAAGGAACGTACTCGGACAACAAGCTGACGGGGGCGGTCACGGCCACGGTCTTCCTCGCCTTTCTGCGCCTGTCTGGGGATCGCTGCGTCTGCGTTCTATGCGGCGCAAAAAGTGTCTCGCGCGTCACGCGCTTCGGACGCTCAGCCGACGCCGCGGCGCTCTGGTTCCTGCTCGCCGACGGATCCCCGCTCGCAGCACTCCACGCGGTCGTCACGAACGCCGAATGGTGTCTCTGTCGCACCCTCGACGCCATGCGCATGTCCAAACGATTTTCGGAACTGACGCTGCATCGATGCTCCAAGATGCGCGGCCTGCTCCTGCTCGCGGCCGCTTGCCTCCTCATGCACAGCGGAGGACAGACGCACAGAGATGAGTGCAACGCTTCCAAAAGAAATGCGTCGCTGGTTGTCATGCACTCCAGCCTGTGGTGTCTCTCGCTAATTAGGGAATTTCTCAAAGAGTGGTTGGTAAGTAAAGAGATCTGAGGCTCATGGGAGAAGCCGCCTCGACACCGGCAGCGGACGGATCCGACGACAGCGTGACCTTCGAGCAGCAGACCTTGGTAGGAAAGATACTCGGAGAGCAGTTCAAGGGATACGGGCCCGCACGGCTCGACAGGCTGGATGATCACGTGCTGGCCAGGCTCGTGCAGCTGTGCCTTCCCAACGGCAAAACGCTCAATCCCGAGGCCATGAACAAGACGGCACAGGTGGACTACCTGATTGAGTACAAGAAGAGTCACAAGAAGGCGGCCGAGGCACGCGCGAAAGCCAACCAACCTTCCCCAGCTCCTTCCCTCCGTTCTCCCAGCAAGCAGACCGTGCAGGAGAATCTTGACTTCTTCTTCGGCCCGGAGCAGCAGCCTGAGACTCCGACTCCGGCACCTCCTCCACCCAGTCCCGACCGCACGTCCACGCCCCGCGCGCGTGCGGTGCGCAACACCCTTACCGCCGTGGTAAACTTTGATTCCGAGACCCCCGGCCCATCCACGGTTGCCAACACCGTCACCGCGCCAACCGGAGTCTTCAAAGAGCCAAAGGGCATCTCGGTGCTTGCATTCAACGCTCTCAAGCTCATGCTTGAGAAGGAGGGAATGGAGGACGCGTGGACCCAGGCCATCGCAGAATTTGTCACGCACGACGTTCTGGTGCTCACGGAGGTTCGAGCAAGTCAGAAGCTCTTCAAGGCACGCGCTGAGGAGATGCTCCTCAGACTGAGGAACTTGGATCCCGAGGGTGAGTGGCAGATGCGCGCCTCCGAGCCGTCAGGCTCCAGCGAACGCGATCGCTCACCGGAGGTGCACACGGTCTACTTCAAATATCCGTTGGACGTCGAGAGCCACACCACACTTCACACCATCAACGACGTCGCCATGTCCCACGCTCCGTTTGTCATCGTGCTCAAAACCGTCGACCTGCTGAACAACATCGACCGCGTCTGTGTCACCTGCGTTCACCTGCCGCCTCACGGCGACAAGGAGAAGGAGAAGAAGCGTGATCAGCAAGGCCGGATGCTCTTTGAGAACTACGCTTCCATCGTGCGATCGCAGCTCAACCTGCCGTTTGGCACAAGGGACGCAAAGGAAGTCAAAAAGAAGCCCGTGCCACACATCATCTGCGGCGATTTCAACGCGGACTCCAACCACATCGAGCAAGTCATGGGTGCGTCCCCTGACATGTGGCGCATCGGTCTGGGCAGCGGAAGTCTGACGTCGTCGGGCGGCAAAGCGTACGACAACTTTGTCGTTTCGAAACAAAGCACCTACGACACAATGACGCTTGGCTACGGCGTGCTCTCTCTTGCACAGTTTGCAAACTCGTACAGAAGCATCCCCGGACTTTCCGACCACGCTCCCATCGTGATGCGCATGACCGAAGTCCCGCAACGCGTTGCTCCCGCCCGTGTGCCGAAGAAAGTCCCCCCCTAGAAGAGAGACATGGTGTGTGTGTGTGTGTGTGTGTGTGTGTGGTTCCTATGTTTTTACCAACGGTCCTATGACTTACATACCCCCTTTTGTGGTTAGTCTTTGCGCCTTCACACTCGTGAAAGGACGCTCCTCTGCCGTCCTGAACCTGCCGGCGAACTTGGAGAGCATGACCGACCCCATGGCGGTCTCCGTCTTGCCCGGCTCGTATTCCGAGTAGCGTTTCTTCCTCTGCTCCTCGTCGAATTCCTCGTCGTTGCCGTAGAAGAAAAAAAAGAAGAAGCAGCACAGGACGCACAAGAACAGGAATCCAAACAGACCGCCGAGTATCGTCCAGGGCAGCCAGGTCGGAGCGGCTTCCAACGCCTCCACTGGACGTCGCGGAGTCGGCGGGGGCCGCAAAGGTGAGGGCGGCGGCCTCGGCGGCGGCGGGCCCGGAAACGGCCAAAAACCAACGATTGGCACGGAGTGCTGGTCGCACATCACGACCACGTTGCCCTGGGCGTTGAACGTCTGCGCCGGCAGAGCGTCGATCATGGCGTTGATGTCCTCGATCCGAGCCGCGCTCTCCAGCGTCACCTCCGCACGCAGGGTCGTGTACTGCGTGCCACACTCGTCCGTCTCCGCCCTGAGTTTGCGTCGCATCGCGCGGCCCGGCACAAAATCGAGCTGGAGCGGTGGCGGAGCAGCGGGCGGCGTGTCGACCGAGACTCCAGTGTACGTCGTGTCGCCGAGCGTCACGACTACCGTGGTCTTAGAGGCAATCTTCGTCGTGAACACCTGAGCGATTGCGTTGGCGTACTGCTGAGCGCGGTTGTCCGCCGCCGTCTGGTCCAGCACCACTTGGATTGTCGTCGTGAACTGCTCGGTCAAGATGACACCGACGATGGCTTCGCCGGGAGCAAGCGGCGGCGTCGGCGGCGGCACGGACGGCGGCGGAGACGGGGGCGGTGGAGAGATCAGACTCGGACACGTGCAGTCGTGCATCCTGTAGACGTCCGCGCATCCACCCGTCGTGGAGTCGCAGTACGTCTCCCGGAAACCGTACGGAAAGGTCGGGATCCTGCAGTTGTCAATCGCGTCGTTCGTGCCGCACGTGTCCTCGACGCTCAACCCGTTCAACCCGCCTTCGCAGTAGTCCCCATGCGTGAAGTCGACGTTGTCTGGGTGGCTCATGTCGCACCCGCGCAGGTAGTTGAACGTTCCAGCCCACCGTTCCACGGAGTCGGAGCATTCCGACGTCGTCGTGTCGTTTTGAATCGCGTACAGACATACGCCGCACGCGCAGCCGTTGTCGCAGTCGTCGGCAACGTTGCATCCTTGTGGTGGTGGCTTCGGCGGCGCGGGTGGCGACGGCGGCGACGGCGGCGACGGAGGTGGCGACGGAGGCGGTGGCGACGGTGGATCCGGAGGCGACGGCGGCGACGGCGGCGACAACGGCGGTGCCGGAGGAGCCCCTGGAGACGGGGGTGGTGTTGGGCAGCACCCACACGTAGCCTTGCACGCTATGAACATGACTCCAAACGCGCAGGAACAGGGAACTGTCTGCTGTTGAATCAGACAGGTCTCCGTGGGTGTCAGCAGCTGCTCTCCCGTTGACGGGTTCAATCCACCCATAACAAACCCCTCGTCTCCGCACAAGTACGGAACGGATGGCGGCAAACTTGGCGGAGACACGGGCGGTGGCGGAGCTGGAGGCGGACGTGGTGGCGGCTCTGGCGGCGGGGACGGTGGTGGTGCCGAGGGAGGAGGTGGACTGGCTGGCGGTGGCAATGAGGGTGGCACGCTTGGAGACGCCGGTGGTTGTTGCGGTGCCGGCGGCGGTGAAGGCGGCGGACTGGGTGGCGGAGGACTGGGTGGCGGTGGGTTGGGCGGCGGCCCTGGCGGTGGCGGGCTCGGTGGCGGTGGAGGTGGGTCTGGTGGGAATGCGGGTGGCGGCTTCGGCGGCGGAGACGGCGGCTTCGGCGGTGGCGTCGGCGGAGGGCTCGGCGGAGGAGGAGCTGGCGGTGGACTTGGACAACATGCACACGTTCCTCGGCAGGCGAGAGACATTACCCCGGATTCGCACGAGCAGACCAAGATGCCCAATTGGAGTTGAACTTGACACGTCTGCTCTGGCGTCAGCTGCTGAACACCATCGTCCGCCACTCCTCCTTGCACAAAGCCAACGTCACCACACGGTGGGCTAGGAGACGGGGGGACTCCGGGCGGCGGTGGAAGCAGAGGCGGCGGGGGGATCGGTGGAGGAGGACTCGGAGGAGGTGGCGCCTCCGAGAGCGTGCACAGCCACGCTTCGTGGTCCGTGACCGGCGCCGCGTTGGACACGTCCGTCGCAAACACAAAGTCGTAGATTCGGCAGTTGTCTGTGATTCCACCAATGTATCCGAATCCAATGCAGTCGGTCACTCCGCAGCACACCTGCGCACATCCGCCCGCGCTGCTTGCCGTCGTGACGTTGAACGGCTGGTAGCTGCTGGCCGTGCGGAATTCGCAGTCGTAATCCATGTTGGCGTGCGTCTTGTCGCTTTCGCACACAAAGTCTGACGGCGAGATTGGCGGTGGCGGAGGCGGGGAGCTCGGCGGCTGACACGCGCCCGTCGGAATGTAGAGGTTCGATTCGGAATCGACGTTGACTGGGAAGTCCGCCTGACCCTGCACGATCATCTGCAGCACGTTGTCCTCGCGTTCGTGCAGGGACGCGCACTCCAAGTGGCGCTCCAAGCACTCGTCGAGCACCGAGTAGACACCCGTCCCTTCCGCGTACTCCTTAAGCACGCTCACTCCAGACGCCTTGACGTTGTACTGTATCGAGTAGCACCCGGCCGGGTAGAACGGCGGCAGCGGGGGTGGGCTCGGTGGTGGAGACGGTGGCGGCGGCGAAGGCGGCGGCGGCACGGGTGGCGGCAGCGGTGGAACCGGAGGCGTGCTGGGCGGGCTTGGGCAGCATCCACACGTCCCCTTGCACAGTTGTCCTAAGGGGTGCGCGTCGTCGCACGAGCACGAAAAACCGGGCTGTGCAATCGTCATGGCGCAGTCCTCCTCGGGTGTCATCGAGTACGTCCCATCGCCGGAAATCAGCGTGCGGAAGAAGCCGCCTTGGTCGCCGCATTTGTCGGGCACTCTTGGTGGAGGAGCGCTCGGCGGTGCGCTCGGCGGCGGCTGGCTCGGTGGCGGCGGGCTCGGTGGCGAACACGGTGGAGGCGTCGATGGTGGAGGCGGGCTCGGCGGCGGCGACGGCGGCGGCGGGCTCGGCGGCGGACTCGGCGGCGGGCTAGGTGGTGGCATAGCGGGTGGCTGAGAAGGCGGTGGAATGACGATGCAATGGCAGAGGCGGTGCCCAGGGTTGTTGTTTTCGTAGTCGCAGTAGTATCCGTACTCGTCGTTCTGATCGCTGATGCCGCTGCTGAAACACTTCCTGTTCGGGGTGCGGAAGAACGGCAGCGGACTGAACGGCTGCAGCACCCAACTGTCGCACGTTCCTTCCCACTGAAAGATGCCACGCACATCGTTTGCGTTTGCTTCCAGCATCCGCGCCTCCAGCTCTTCCTGCGTGTCCTGAAGTTCCATGGCGGTGCTGCGAGACACCTTGGATTGGCATATAAGCCCGTTTTCCGCGCACGTCGTGGTGCATCGTTCGCCCTGAGCGCCCCAAAACCACCCCCCCGTCGGCGGCGGCGGGGACGGCGGCGGACTCGGAGGCGGCGGACTCGGGGGCGGGCTCGGCGGCGGCGGGCTCGGCGGAGGACTCGGGGGCGGACTCGGCGGAGGACCAGGCGGCGGCGGCGGAGTCTTTGGAGGCGGCGGACTGGGTGGCGGCGGACTGGGTGGCGGCGACGGCGGCGGCGGCACGGGTGGCGGCGGAATCGGCGGGGGTGGTGTTGGTGGAGGTGAGCTAGGGGGCGGCGGACTTGGAGGTGTCTGCGGCGGTGGCGGGCTGGGCGGCGGCGGGGACGGCGGGGGAGACGGCGGGGGGGGCGGAGGCGGCGGCGGCGGTGGACTTGGAGACGGAGACGGTGGAGGCGGGTTGGGGAGTTGGAGTTGGATTGGGGGGTCGAGATGACCGGGGGGGCGTGGCGGAGTGCTCGGGGTCGGTGGCGGGGGGCTCGGACTCGGTGGTGGAGGGCTCGGTGGTGCACTCGGCAAAGGAGGAGGTGGACTTGGAGACGGAGGCGGCGGAGACGGTGGAGGCGGACTCGGAGGCGGCGGACTCGGAGGCGGCGGTGCTGGAGGCGGCGGACTCGGAGGCGGCGGTGATGGCGGGGGCGGAGTAGGAGGCGGCGACGGTGGCCTACTCGGCGGCAGAAGCGGTGGCGGTCTCGGAGGAGGAGGAGAAGGTGGACAGTAGCCCTTGCAAATCTCCAAGCATCGGCTGTCGAGAATGCTGTAGTTTGGCTGGTATTGGTTCCACCACATGCCCGCAAACAAGTTGTCGCTCAGCTGGTTAGGCGTTGCGCTGATGCAGCCCAACCCCCACGTGTGCGCATTTCCGAACCCACGTGGGCCCAGGGCTGTGTACGTGTGTCCAGTCAGCGGCTGCGCGTCACCACTGTACGCGGAGCTGCCGTCGGTGGCTGCACGCGCCGCGTCCTCGCACTCGCCCAGCGACGATATCTCGTATCCAACCGGGCACGCCGACGCGTCCTCGGGCGTGCACGCAACGCCGACGTAGCACCATTTGGTGGCGATTGGAATTTGAGGCGGCGACGGGGGCGGCGGCGACGGTGGAGGCGGCGACGGGGGCGGCGGCGACGGTGGAGGCGGCGACGGTGGAGGCGGAGGCGGAGGCGGTGGCGCGGGCGGCTCCTTGGGGTCCGGAGGCGGCGGAGAGGGACTTGGGGGCGGGGGGCTCGGCGGCGGCGGCTCCGGAGGAGGGGGGCTTGGTGGTGGCGGCGTAGGGGGCGGGCTCGGCGGCGGCGGCAAAGGGGGTGGCGGGCTCGGTGGCGGAGGCGTCGGGGGCGGGCTCGGCGGACTGTACAAGTTGCAGCGACACAGACGGAAACCTGTTGGCGAACTGTAGTAGCCGTTGTCACAGCCGTACCCGTACTCACCCGGATCGTTTGTGTTTTTGCTGCTCGATCCGCAGTACTTTGTCTCGTTGTTGTACACGGGGTACATGGTGTACTGTTTTGCTTCCCAGCTGTCGCACCCAGTGAACACCGTCTCCTCGCTGTTGATGTTTGCCTCAAACGCCGCAGCCATGTATCCCGCCTCCGTGGCCTGCAACGGCATGAACGTGTCTCTAATCATCATCACGTCACAGCTCAGTCCGTGGCGTCCACACGTCTCCACGCACTTTTCTTCTCCGTTGGGCAAGCTCCAGAACCAGCCCTGCGTCGGCGGCTGCGCGGGCGGAGACGGCGGCGGCAGGCTGGGCGGCGGAACACTCGGTGGCGGACTCGGCGACGGAGGCGGCGGACTCGGGCTCGGAGGCGGCGGACTCGGGGGCGGACTCGGAGACGGCGGCGGCGGACTGGGCGACGGCGGCGGTGGGCTCGGTGGAGGCGGGCTCGGTGGCGGACTCGGTGGTGGCGACGGCGGCTCCGGGCAGCATCCGCACGTTCCGCTGCATTGCGAGACGATGAGCGCGCTGAACGACGCGTCGCACGTGCACATGCTGCTGTGGAGTATGGACTGGCAGTTCAACTCGTTTCCCGGCATGTCGCCACACGGCGGGGCCGTCGGTGGCGGTGGCGACGGTGGCGTCGGAGGCGTCGGGGGCGTCTTGGGGGGCACGGGGGGCGGCGGCGACGGCGGCGTCGGCGGCGGGACAGAAGGCGGTGGCGACGGCGGCACGAAGCAGCAGCCGCAACGCAGGTGGCAGTAGGTTCCGACCACGCTCGAGCATCCCGTCGCCGCGTCGTACCCCGCGCTGCTCGGATCGCACGGGCTGTCCGCGTAGAGCTCGTCGCACGTTGCGTGCTCAAACATTCCGTGTCCGTCGGCAAGGCCTCTGGCCTCGTTGTTCTCACAGGGAGTGGCAGGAGCCGGAGGCGACACGGGCGGCGACGGCGGTGACGGCGGCGGTGGGCTCGGCGGCGCGCTGGGGGGCTCGTGCACCGTGTGGATCTTCACATACTCAAACTGCTGGATTGTGTCGCCCGTGAGTGGCACAAACGCGCTGTAGTCCGCGGCGGCACAGCGACACATGTAGTACGAAGCGGATGTCGTGCCGTCCGCGCGGTCCAGCATGGGCCCCACGTCGAGCGTCTTCTCCGCCGTCACCTTGCTTCCAATGCCACCACCGTAGCAGCTGGTGCACAGCGACTCCACGTGCGTCTCCGGCTCCCAGCACACGTAGTCGCCCTCGCCAAACAGCTCGCCAAAGAGAAAGAAGCGGTACGCTTGGTTCCAGATGATCGTGTGCTCGGCGCGCGGATCGTTCGGGTCGAGCGCCATCGCAATGTAAGGCGGAGGAGGCGGAGGAGGCGACGGCGGAGGCGGCGGGGGTGGCGGAGGGTGCATGTTCCAGTACCCGGACACGTCGCAGCACTGACACGACTCGGGGCAGAACTTTGCCTGCACGATGTTGCACGTCGACACCGTGCCCAAGCCACCCCCCGCAACGTTGCCGCTGCAAGCGATCGCCGCGGTGGTGCATCCAAAATTGTACCATGGAACTGCGCCTTCCTCTTCGAAACAGGTGCCGTCGTCTATGCACTGCTGGTCGCGGTTCTTGCATCCGTCGGTGCACCAGCCTGCGTGCAAAAGGGTTTGCTGAGTCGCGAGAAACGTTGCTGGGCTGTAGAGGGGCGCGTGTTCAGGTTCGAATGCATCAGCAGGGATGGGCGCACCACAGCTCAGCTCACAGTCCTGCCGTGCCGCTGCAGTGTTGCACAAACCCGTGTTGATGAAGGCGCTATGGCAATGGGAAAAGCTCGTTGCGTCGAAACACGTCGGCGGCGCGCTCGGCGGCTCCGGAGGTGGAGACACGGGCGGCGGGCTGGGTCCGCAACCGCACGTCCCGCGGCAGTGGATCGCGGTGATACCACCCGTCTCCAGGTCGCACGAGCACATGCCGTTGTTCTTGTTGCCTTCGCAGCTGGTGATCTCGCCCGTGTCCTCAAACTTGAACGGGCAGTAGTCGCACGTGTACTGGCAGTGAGTGTGCGTCTGAGAGATGGTGTCGGCGCAGTCCCCGGCCTGCTTGCCCAGGTCGCACTCCAGCGGCGTCATCACGCCCGTGTCGATGCACGGCGGTGGGATTGCCGGCGGACTCGGCGGCATGCTCGGCTGGATGCACGAGAACTGCCCGTGCGCAATCTTGACGAAGGTGCGCGCCCCGTAGCCACCCTGCTCTGTGCCGGCGCTCGAGCCGTCAAACGTGCGCGTGATGAACATCCAGTTGTTGCTAGGCAGCTGCGTGTTTACGTTTGTGATGGCCGTGCACTGCTGCGAGTCTATGCAGCTGATCTTTGCCAGGTACTCGTCGTTTGTTCCGGAGTCGATCGCCGAGCTGAGCGGCCAGGCGACCGTGTCGACGTGCTGGTTCAGGTAAGTCAGTGGAACAAAACATGCGTCTGACTCGAGGTACCGGTCAGGAACCGGCGGCACCGCGGGCGGCGGGGGCGGCGGGGGCGAAAATGGCGCCTGGTCGCAGAAACAGAGTCGGTTGCCCGCGGAGTACGTCGCGTCGCAGTTGAACACCGAGTTTGTTGTTCCCGTTAGGAGGTAGACACACAAGTTGATAGCAGAGCGGTACGACGGGAAGAAGTTTCCGTTTGCGGCTTGGATGCCTCCGCTGCAGTCCGTAAAGGGGGTCAGTGGTCCGTTGTCGTTGGCGAGCTGCGCCTTTGCCTCGTAGTTGGTTTGGCCGAACTGCTCGGCCATTGCCACCAGAGCGCGGTCTTCGTCGCACTCCAACCCCGTCTCCTCGGCGCAGCGATCCGTGCACGCCTGGCCCTCCGCTGACCACACCCACTTTGGGTCGTAGACCGGCGCGGACGGCGCCGTCTCGGCCGGGACGTATGTCATTCCCGCCGTCTCGGGCTTGCGTATCCACGTGTGGCCGTAGGTGTACCCGCTGTACACGCAAGTGTCGCCCGCGTTGATCTGCCACCCGATCAGTGCACAGTCCGTGTATCCAAGCGTCGCCTCCGTGCCGTCGTTGGTGCCCATTGGGCCCAGCATTGCGCAGTACCACGGTGCGAACGATTCTGGCCCCGCCGTGCAATTCCCACACGCCGCTCCGTGAGGACCGTCCGTACCGCACGTTGGCCCGTCGGTCCCGTAGTAGCTCACCCCCCAAGCCTGTCCCGACGTGCCAGGGTACTGAGACTCCTCGGTTGCGACGGTCATGCACCACTCCATCGCGGCGAAGACGTTGGACTCGCTGTAGCACTCCACCACGTCTTCGGGGATCTGCACCGCGATGCTGTTTCCACCTTGCAAGGGGATGTACCACGACACGTCCAGGAAGTCAAACCAGTCCTCGATGTTGGCGGGGGCCGCGGGCGGCGGCTTTGTCGGAGACGGCGGAGGAGGTGGCCACTTTGGAGGACTTGGCGGCGGCGCTTCTGGGCTTGGGTCTCCGTTTGTGCAGCACCCACAGGTGAGGCAGCAGTTGTCGTGCGTCATCTGCGCAAAGTAGTCTTGCTCGGAGGAAAAATCGCACTTGCAGAGGTCGAAGCCGTTGGCTCCGGAGAAGCCGGCGCAGTTGCCTCCCACGGCTGCGCCTGGCGTGTCGTAGCAGTAGAGCCCCGCGGCGTTCGGCGTCGCATGGGGGCATCCTGGACCCGCTTCTACCAGAAGCGAGGGAGGTCTCCAGCAAAAAAGGGCGAAAAGAGTCACCCTCGTACGCATGACGACGCCACCACACTCCCTCACGACGCACCAGCACAACCCTTTTTTTTATCACGTCGGACTCAGGGTCATTATTCTAGGCAGCTATCGCCTGAATCAACTTGGAGCCCCTGCCTTGCCACCAGGTGTCTAGAGGGTAGAACTCCACGCCTGCGTCGTTCACGTACATCAGGACACCCTCCACGTTCTGGTCGACTCCCAAATCGCCCACCTTCTTCAGGGTGTCCTTTTCGCGGGCCATGAGCTCGCGCGTCACCGAGAGCTGAGCCAGATGGCGATGCACGTTGCTGTCCAGCGCCTTGCCGCAAGGACCTCTCATCTTACACGGCCTGCCTCCCTTTTCGGCGGCCGCTTGCCTGCCGTGGTCGTATCCACACTTCAGCTCCACGACTACTAGCCGGTTGGTCGCCTTGTCGAACGCGATGACGTCGGCAGCGGTTCCCAGTCCTTTCTCTTCCGATATCACCGCCCGCTGCGCCATCACAGGGTCCAGGCCTCTCTTTGCCATCGCCGACAACGCCAGTCTGGTGAGCTTGAACATGCTCTTCTGGCGCATGATGGCCATCTTCCCGCCGTTGATCAGCTTGGAAAGCTGCTGGTCCACCTTTGTGCCGCGGCGCTGCCCGCCCATCTTTCCTTTCCAACACCCCTTGTCGCGGATCGAAGGATCCGCGTTCCGCGCGATGAGAGGCAGAATGCCGTCGGACCAGACCCTGTCCTTCAGGCGCTTCGTCAGGCCCTTCAGCTTGCGCTTGGTCTTGAGGCTCTGAAACCCTTTCCACGAGCCGGATCCCGCGAGCTTGGCCGGGCTAGATTTTCTAAGCAGCGCTTTCAACCCTCGCGGCGCCATTCACAATTGAAACTGCCGCTACGCACACACACACGTTCGCCCAGTAGAAACACCCCTAGCGTTCTGTTGCTGTGCTTCAAAAACGATCACCTGCCTCGTCGCGTCCCCAACGAGTCAAGTTTCAACCCCAGCAGGGGGCGCGTCTCGAGAAAGGCCTCCTGGAAATCCCTGCCCTTCCTGCTCTGCGCGTCAGCCTCGTCCTGGACAAAGGACTTCCCCACTGGTCCGATACGCGCCCTCGCGCGGAAGCCCGGCGTGCACAGGACGTTCGAGTATCTGATCAGCCCAGCCCCGACCATGAGGACGATCGGCAAAAACACGATCAGCGACCCTATGAGGTAGAACCAGTATCGCGCACGACACGCGACCTCCTCGGGCGAGTAGTCGACCAGGTTGGCGCAGTTGGCTGAGAACTCGTCCCTGTTCATGAATTTGAACCCGTCGATGGTAAGGAGCGGGATGAACGTCACCACTGCAATAGCCGACCAGAGCAAGAAGATGTAGCACGAAGTCTGACTCTTGCCCGGCGCCAACACCCATCTTGCAAGTATGCATGCCAGCACCAGGCCGACGCTCGAGGCGATGCCGATCGCTCCCAGCGCCTTGCTCATCACCGCCTCTCCAAATTGCTGGGTCGTCCACGTCGTCTTGCTGGTTTGAAGCACCGTCAAAGCCCATTCGTGCCCAAACACCGTAGCCGCCCATCCCTGCCCGACGTAGAGAACTGTTGATCCAAGCGCCAAGACTGCCGTGTACAGACGCGTGCGCGTCGATCCGGGCATGGTTGGAATGAATTTCGGCTTGAGAATTCCCTGCTCTTCCTCCGACTTGAACTCCACCTCGTAGTCGATGGTGATGCTTCTTCCAAGCGCCACGCCGCCGATTGTGAATATCTGTGCCACAATCGCAAAGATCATCCACACTCGGGTGGCCACGTCCTTCTGCCACCCCGCGCCACCGCCCTCGCACACCGGCCTCGGAAACGTCCCCGCGCCGCTCCATGCCGCCCAAGGAGCAAACGAATAGAGCAGACGGAACACCAGAGCACCCAGCCACATGAAGAGACCCAGAAAGTAGCGGTCCTTACGCTTGACGTTCACTGTCGAGTACATCTTGAAAATCGCCAGTGTGAGTCCCACCAGCCCGGCGCTGGCCGGTATTCCTCGACCCTGCGCGTTCAGGCGCTCCTTGAGCGTCCAGAACGTAACAAACACGAATACACAGTCGATGGCCAAGAAGCAGTCCAACATGATCGAGGGCACGAATCCCCACAGGTCGTATCCGAACCGCACGCCGGTAAGAACGCGCACCCGTCGCTCGTAGTACACCGACGAGTTCAGGTCGGAAGGAATGCCACCCAGATTGACCTCGGGCATGAGCTCGTTGCCGTACACCGGAATCCCCAACGTACCACCGTACTCGCTGGCGCCGTCGTCGCGTTTGAACCGACCGTACGAATGCTGATCCACGCAGTGCGTGTAGAGAACGTCGAGCTCCGAGGAAGGGAGCGACGGTGCGGGCGGGGACGACGGGGACGGAGGCGCACTGGGAGCGGTCGGCTCCGCGGCCAGACACTCGATAGTGAGCTCACCGGTCCGCAGCTCGTACCAAGGCGGCGTCACGGCGTACGAGTAGGAAGCACCGCTGTAGATGTCGACACACTTCTTTGGCGGGGCGATGGAATGCTTCAGTCCGTTGTACCACGTGAAGTTGTCCACACTCGCAGCTCTCCCAAGCGTTATCTCGCGCGTCGCGTCTCGCAGCTTGATCAGGTCGTCGGGAACATCGTCGCCGTCGGCCGTCTTCTTGACAACCGAGTACTCAAGCACGTGCGTCATAGCCATCGCCAGCTTGCGCATGTCGCTGTTGATGTCGGCGTCGTTGCACTTGACGTAGGTAGGACAGAACAGATAAAGTGGCCACGTGCACAGCACGTTCCCACCAGGGGGACGCGGTTTCTCGGGATCCCACCGGTACTCAAACTCGCTCACCCCCATCCACTCCACACACTCCGCGTCCGCGAGGTCACCGTTGGACGCTTTTATGAAGTCGAAACCGCGGCTCGTCAGCAGTGCAGCCAATTCCAGCGACAGAGCCGCAAGCATCATCGCAAACCCAACCAGAGCTGCTATGATCGCCGGCCAACGGCGCTTGGACGCCATGGCAAGGGTCAGTGGAACTCACACACCGACAAAAGACTTTGTTACTTTCAAGAGGCTACCGACAGTTGCTTATTCCAATCACACATGCACTATCCGTGTCACGTGACAGTCGTAGCCAGCACCGTGATTGCCTGCGAGAGAAGCATCGTCTTCACGTCTAGTTCGTCCGTGCGTGACCGAAGGTCTTCGAGGCGGCGACTGTCGGCTCGCACCAAATTTCCTAGAGCAACGTTCACAAACTGCTCGTCTTCCCGCATGTGTATGCCGGCAAACACAATCGTCTGTACCCACGGCTTTGTCCACGCCGTCTCCTGGGCTGGCTCGTGCAACGTGCATCGCAGTGTCGAAGAGATGTCTGCCAACGACGTCTTCATGGTCTCGTCTTGCATCATCTTTGTTAGCTCGGGCACCAGAACTTTGGTCGGCGACGCTGCGGTCCCGAACATCAGATCCCACTCCTCGGGAGTGACTGCAATCCTGTCGACACCCTCCTGCTTCACGGACACCAGGACCTTCCTGGCAAACAAATACGGCACCAGCTCCTCCCACGCTCGCATCCCGCACGCGAGCACGAGCTGCACGCACTCCTCGTCCTTGAGCCACCCCCCCACTAAAGACGCGACGCGCGTGCGTATCTCGCTCAAGGCGTCCCCGCGCCGGCGGACTTCCTCTCCTCCCTCGGACGGCTCCATGCACACGCTCCAACCGACCCCCGCTAAGGAATCACAGCCCCTCTCCACTGGTCAATAGATAGCGACGGCTCTTTCCCGCTTTTCGCATGTGGATGCACAGGGGCGGGGGCTCCATGAACAGCCTCGCCGCGCGCGCGGTGCTCTTTGCACTGGCCGCAGACAGTCCCTCTCAGAACGGAGGAACGAAGTACTGCGGCCAGAGGTTTGGAGTCGCGGCCAACGTCACGCTCTACGAAGCGCCTCCGTACGGGGGGTACGCGCACGTCTCTCTCGACGGCGTCGCGTTTTCGGGCACTGTCTCCGGGATGGCCTGGTTTTCGGAGGCTGCCACCGACCCCCAACACCCCGTCAAGCAGATCGTCAAGCAGATCGTCATGGAACGATGAGTCTGGACCGCACTCGGTCGACGCGGCGTCAGCATCCGCCGCATCGACGCCGCAGAAGACGGGAACACCATAGACGTGTCTGTAAACATACCTTTCTTTGGAGAACGCATCATCACCATGCACCGTGTGGTCCCAGGTCACTAGCACGAGTGGTGTGTGTGTGTGTGTGTGTTGTGCTACAATCATACAAACAACTTGAGTCTGCTCTCATCACTCAGCAAGCGGTCCTTCTGCAGCTGCTCCATCGCGAGCGACAGCAGCGGCGTGTCACCCTTTGTCTCGTCGGTTTCCGAAGAACCGTCGTCGTGTCCAAGCCTGTTCACCACCTCCTCCCTCAACCGCCTGATCTGGTACACCAGCTCGCGATCGTCGTACCCGCTTCCGCCCGGGCGTCTGCCGTCGCTCTCTCGCTCCATACGCTCGTTTGGTAGCAGCTCCTCGTTAAAAAGAAAACGACCCGTTTCGCGGTCCTGTGGTACCCCCGACCTCGGTCCGTAGTCCAGCGACTCTGCCTTTCGAAGGTCCTTGTCAAAGTTGCTGGAACAGCAGCAGTCGAAAACACCTACCCACACCCCCCTGACAATCCCACCCACAAACTCCACGGGATTGACACGACCAATCACACAGAAGCAACAACAAATCAGCATCATGCCAACGACCACCCACGCCACCATCATCTCCAAACGGAGGTACCATGCCTCGGCTTGTGCCATCTGTGCAGCAGCAGCAGCAGCAGCTCCCTTGTCTAATGGACCCGCCGCCTACACCACTGTTATCAAGAGACGGAAACGAGCAGAAGCGCCGTTGCCGCGTGTTCGTCACGAGGCACCACACGCTTCACGACTACGTCGGTGTTCGTCTGCACCTCCTGGTTGATCAGAGCCATCAGACGACCCGTCTCTCTCAGAGTAAGCTTCTCTCCTGGTTGTGGAAAGAAGAGTCGTTTCTTCGTCACGGGAGAGGCCAGCAGTCTCCGCTTCTCGTCCCTGCTGCGCTTTGGAACTTTCACGTGCATCACCACGTTCGACGCGTCGCGGTACTCGCTCAGACGAAAGGGCAGAGTCTCAGTGTCCGCCATGGCCTGAAGCTTGGCGGGCATGACGCGGTACTGGCGATCGTGCTGGTCCTGAAGCTGTCCGGCTCCAAACCCGGTGATCGTCGTGATGTTCATCATCGCGTTGCTCGATTCGTACGTCATGTGCGTACGACCCTTTGACATTCCGGTCGCTCTCAGAACACCGGCGTCACTCTGCTGCAAGAAGTGGTAAGGCGGAGCACCAAAGAGCGGCTTCAGACGCGGCCAGGTCGCAGGGTTTCCTGCCGTCTCGAGGAACAGCTGACGCTGCTGCTCGTTGGGCAGAAGTGTCTGGATGGCGGTGCGTGCAAACGCGTCCCCGCTGATGTTCTCGTTCTGTTTTGCAGCCTCCCTCATGTCCAACGCCTTCTGGAACTGCGTCGTAACCATGTCTCTGCAGAGCTGCAGCGCGTCTCCGACCTGAGTCAACAGGCCTCGTCTGGCGCGAGTGCGCGGCGCCGCAAGCAGGAACTGTCCAAGCGAATCGTCGTCCTGGGCACGTTCTCTCTGTTGCTGCGCGAGTTCAAACTCCTCATCCGCGTCGCCCTGGTCGTCCTGACCATACTGCTCGATTCGACGACCCTGGCGCTCGCGATTTGCAAGCCCGCGCCCAAACTGCGCCTCCTGACTCTGATCCGCGCGCTCCTGTCGAATCTCTGCCGCCTCCTGGGTGCTCCTCTGAGCCTCCGACGACTCTCCACCAGACACACCCTCGACAAACCCGGCGGGTGTGTCGTCGGCCCAAATGCTTGTCAACGCGGCCATTGGCGCGCACACGCACACGCACACGCACACGATCTGTGCATATAGCCCCTCAGAACATGATTTATTTTGAGCTTGCCATGCTCCAACGCACCGTGGTGATTTTTGATTGTGAGTCCGACGGAGGACCGGCCGGTGGCGACTTTTCCAAAGTGCAGTGCACCTGTGCCTGTGCCATCGTCTGCAGCTCTGAAGATGTCCTCAAGGCGTGTGGCGATCCGTCGCTCGTGGACACCATGCTCTCTCCGTCGGTAGACGTTTCCAAACGCATCACGTGCTGGAGAGACGTGTGCGACGAAGGCTACAATCCGTTCCACAACCTTTTTCTTGCGTTCGACAGTGCGGAAGCCATCGTCGCGCACAACGGCTTGGATTTTGACTTTCCCCTGCTGCGCAAACACTACGGAAAATCCAACGAGGCGCAGCAGCGGTACATGGCGCATCGGTTCAAGACACTCGACTGCTTCAATGTCATCAGAAGCGTCACCGGTGGGTGGATCGCACTCAACACGATACTCAGAAACAACAAGCTTTCTAGCAAGACCGGAGACGGAAGAGATGCGATCAAGTGGTGGTGCGACGGACAGCGCTCCAAGCTGCGCGCGTACTGCTTCAAGGACGTCGAGCTCACCGCCCGCGTCTGCCTGCTTCCCAAAATGGTGCTGCCGGGAGTGGGAAACGTCCCAACACACCTCTACTCCATTGCGTCCTTCCTGGCTTCTCTCCGCTTCAGCCCGACTGCCGAAGCCGAGACCGACTGGCTCGTCGTCAGCTCTCCGGCTCGGTCCACGGGCTCCGGCAGCAGCGAGTGACCTCCACGTGTGTGTAAATGTGATTTTATGTAAGAAGAAGACTCACGCGGCTCAAATGCGAAACACTCGCACCAACAAATACCTTCTTACGGTGTGTCTGCGACGGTCCCTTCCGGCGCTCATGCCCTGCTTTTTCTGACGAAACACCCCCCTCTCCCTGTTCGCCGCATCTTTCTGCGCCCCGCGCGCGCGTGTGTCCGCGTTGTTGTTCTGCAAGTGCGTCGTCTCCTTGTTCTCTCACGCGAGCTTAGGGACCACGATCGCGACGCGTCATGACGAGCTGCGACTGCGCCGCAACCTCGAGCGAGACCATCGAGTTGCGCGCCGCCGTCAGCGACACGCTCTCCCCCCGCCTCCAACGAGCGTCCTGCCACAAGGGGAGGGCGCGCTAACCGTCAGTCATCTGCGCGCGTTCTCGTAACATGTGTGAGGGAACAAGGAAAAGGTTCGAATGTGGCGCGCACCCCGGGGATCGCGTCCGGACCAAAGTGCCCCTGGCCGGGCTGCAGCTCGTAGTAGTTGGACGTAAAGGCGCTGTACTTACGGTGCGGGCCGACGAAGCACAGCGCGTTGTTCACGGAGCCCTGCGAGATGAACTCCATGTTCTCGGCCGCACGGATGTCCTCGCCGAAGTGGATCTGACCGAGCTGGTAGCGGTTAGAGTAGACCTCAAAGGCCGTGGGGCCGCCCGGGAAGTAGGACTTGTACTCGGACGTAGGACGGGTGACCTCCCACGGCAGAAGGCGGTGCGACAGCGAGACGACCTGGTCGCGCTTGGCGCCGTCGCCGTAGTGAGCAGCGAACGCCAGCATCGACGCGTACTCACCCGACGAGTCGTTGGCGAACGAGAGACGCTCCGTGATGTCGTTCTGAATGTCCTGCGCGGGAAGCGGCCCGCTGACTCCGTACGTGCTCGTAGCGCCGAACCAGCGCGTGTTGTTGCCAGCGACGTAGCCAGAGAGCATGATGTCGCGAAGCACCATGACGTTCTGGGGCTTGGTAATCACAGACTTGGTGTGGCACGTGTAGTGGCCCTCGATGGTCTTGACGCTCGTGTTGGCCGAGATCTGCATGTCGGCAGGGCCGAACAGCGTGGCACCGGTGTCACGACCCGACACCGTCATGATGGCCGACATCGCCATGTGCTCGATGAACGGGCGCGCAATCACGATCTCGATCGGAAGCCATACGCCGGCATTGACGCACTCGACGATCGACCGTGCAGTAGCCAGCTTGTGGGTGTTGTCAAAGAGCCTGTAGAAGAGCAGGTACTGAAGACCCACGCGAATCTGAGGGACCGTCAACCCCTTCAGCGCGTTGACGTCGTCAGCGCCAGCGAACTCCGGCGTAGGCTGACGAGCGGCGACAGTCGGCAGATCGATGTTGACGTTGGGGGGATTGCCGGCGCCACCAAAGTCGGGCTGGCTCTT
>TARA_B110001452_G_scaffold80560_1_pt1 | contig 20337 bp, 12 predicted proteins | sample TARA_B110001452 | Tara Oceans TARA_B110001452 (sample SAMEA4396971) | marine metagenome | biome: Polar Biome; feature: [DCM] deep chlorophyll maximum layer (ENVO:01000326); material: water (ENVO:00002006), including particulate matter (ENVO:01000060) such as... | depth 25 m
GTGTTCTAGCAGGATGTGTTAGTGACTCTGAATCTGCTGACGAAGTGGATACCACCACCGAGGATCAGAAGCAATTACCAGTATGGGAGATTGGTGACAATTGGCTTTACACATTCATAACGCCTCAGTTTGGTGAAGACAGTGCGCGCCTTGTCGTCGCAGAAATTGATTCCGATGAAGGAAATTACCAACTTGGAATTTCTTCAGAACGTGAAGCTCAACGACACGCTGTTATCAACCACAATCCATTCCTTGGTCGTATGACCATCGATGGACTCTCGGTATACGAGAACGGAGAGCCTCAACAAGTCTTTTCATTCCCATGGTCGATTGGTCAACAATGGACCTTTACATTATTTGGTCAAGAGTGGACTGCTACAACCGATTCGATAACCAATGGTAACGTCCGTGTAAGTGCTGAATCTGCTGAAGGACACGAATTAGATTACACCTTTAGTGGAAGTAAGAGTTTCCTGGAACGCTTTGTTTGGCGAGATTCAGATGGAGTCATACAATTACGCATGGATCTTAATATCGCTCGTTCAAATTACGAAGGCGATGTATTCTTCTATCGTGCAAGAGATCTTATCGACCGAATGTATGAAGAAAATGATCAAGAAATCTACGATACATTCCTCGATGAAGGTCACCCCTCAGAAGGGGACTGGAACACGCTTGTTTGGTACCTTGATGTTGAGATTGCATCGAATGGTCCAGCATCAGGTTCTTTGACAATGAAAGACCATGCAGGAGCTTCTCCTCTTACACGTGCTTGGGGTTCAGGGGCAACCGAGAAAGGGGCTATTGGGACTATACCGTCTAATTCTGGTGAATATTCCTTGACTGTTACTGTACGTGGTCCTTCCTCTTACATCCACCTTCGTGTTGCTGGAGCACTTGTGTTCCAGTGGACTCTTTGAGGTGGTTTCTTGCCGACGCTTGTCATGATGCATGGTATGACAGGTACTGCTGCTATGATGAGGCCTTTTGCAGAAAAGATTCTTCCAGAGGGTTGGACTTTACTCGTACCTGATGCCCGTTTCTCTCACCCAACACGTGGTAACACATGGTGGAGATACGAAGATGAGGATCCAGATGTTACTCGTCGATTACAACTTTCAAGAAGGGAACTCATGGATGTCGATTCGTCCTTGTCTCAATTGGAGAAACTTATTGCTGAAGAAGCACCTTTGGGTCCACTGGTTGTTGGAGGCTTCTCTCAAGGGGGAGCGATGGCACAAGAGATATTGCAACTCCCTCTTGCAGATCGAATCATTGGCCTCGTAGCATTGGGTACTCGTTTGGTTCGACCAATGGAATTACGAATACGGCTTGAAGAACTGGATTCAAAACACATGTTCTGGATGCATGGTGTTCGAGATATCCGTGTTCCGATTGAAGATGGATGGGCAGTTGCTCACTTGTTCGAAGGCGCAGGTTGGCCTGTAGAGCTCGTAGAACATCGCAAGGGACATATGATCCCAACAGAGCATCATGAGATGCTCAAGAACTGGCTTGAGAATCTTGTTTGATCACAAAGGATATTTATTCAATTCATCAAAACCGCCGATGAAGATTCGCTCTTCAGTTCGTAAGTCAAAGATGACGGGGACAGTTCTGTGATGGGTTGCTTCGACTACTTCTTCTCTCAATTGCGATGGCTCACTATCAAAGGAAATCTCCGTGTATGGGAGTTTCTTTTGATCTAGAAATCGCTTTGCTGCTGTACAATATCCGCAGAACTTCCCTGAGAATATGAGAAATTGACCCTGGTGCTTCTCCAATAGTTCGACAAACATACCTCGTTCTCTGGACCTTCCTTCATAAAGTCATGGTCTCGTGGGAAATACCAACGCTTGATATATCTTAGTCTCCTAGATTGAGCATGGTTGGTAGTGTCGTTATTCTTGCTGCCTCATCTGGTAAAAACTACGCTTTAGCCAACAAATTCTGCAATACATTCACCGACAAAGGCGTGGACTCGGAAGTTGTTGACTTGACCCAGTTAAATTGGCCCGTGTATACGCCCGAAACGGAAGAGGATTCGAATGCTGCTCCTGACACGAGTGCATTGTCGGATTTAATTTCAGACGCACCAGCCCTCGTTGTTTGTGCCCCGGAATACAACGGCGTTATGCCTCCTGTTCTGAACAACTGCATCGCTTGGTTATCCGTTCAAAGCGACGACTTCCGCCTTCTTTTCAACAATAAAACGGTCTTGTTAGCATCCCACAGCGGAGGCGGTGGTGCGCATTGCTTGATGGCCATGAGGCAACAATTTTCCCACCTTGGCAGCAATGTTATCGGTCGTTCAATGACTCTGAACAAAACAAAAGAATTTTCACAATCCACGATGGATGATCTCGTAGACAGGGTGATACAATGACAAACAGATCAGTAAAAATGACAGCACCAACACATCGAACACTCGAAGGAGGAGGTTTCCCTGTACGTAGGCCTGCTGCTATGGGGTCGCTGATGAGCCCATTCTTGTTACTCGATGAAATGGGTCCTGTCGAATGGGGTCCAAGAGAAGCTATTGGCGCTCCTGACCATCCTCATCGTGGATTTGAAACGGTGACCTATTTGCTTGAGGGCGCTATGCAGCACGCAGATAGTGCAGGGAATCGAGGTGAAATCAATCCAGGTGATGTCCAATGGATGACTGCTGGTCGTGGTGTGATTCATTCAGAACTCCCTCAAGAGGAATTCTATGAAACAGGGGGTCTTACACATGGATTCCAAATATGGGTAAATCTTCCTTCTGAACACAAAATGATGCAACCGAGATACCAAGATATCCCTGCGAGTCAAATTCCAAAAGCAACCAGTGAAGACGGGAAAATCCAAGCTGTTGTTATTGCAGGTGATGCATTGGGCGTTTCAGCAGTTATTGATACAGTGATTCCAATCCAACTCATTCATATCAAAATGGAACCAAATAGTTCGTTTACACATTCCATTCAATCGGATCTAAACGTGATGGCATATGTCTTCGGAGGAACACTCTCAATCGAAGGAAAAACAGTCGAAGACGGTCAATTAGGTCTCTTGACACAAGGCGACAATATAGACTTCAAAACGATTGAATTTGGCGCTGAATTTCTGCTGATGGGAGGTCCCGAATTGAACGAGCCTATCGCTCGCTATGGGCCGTTTGTGATGAACACTCGGGAAGAGATACACCAAGCCGTTCTCGATTTCCAAAATGGTACACTTGCCTAGCCTTCACATGGCCAACGGTTATGAACAAGAGATTGGTCGGCAGAAACATCGGCTCGTGTGGTGTAGCCAGGTCCATCATAGTGGGTTTTCATCCCGCCGACCCGGGTTCGAATCCCGGCACGAGCACCAAAGATGAACTTCGTTCATAGGAACCAAGAGGTTTATACCTGTGTTATATACGCCAAACCTATCATGAGCGGGTTTGTATGTTAGGTGTTATGCAAGTAAAGATTTCAAATGATGTGAGTAAAAACACTCCGCTACCAGGTTTTAAATTGTTGGAGTTGTTTCATTCGATTGAATTTCTAAAGCAATTGAAAGTCGATAAGCACCATCCCGTTTATTTGTTGAAAGGTACACTGAAATCATTAAAGCAATTCCAAAAATTTTCAAAGAATGAATCTCTTGAAGTTATCAAAGTGTATGAGTCCAGCGATGTTTATGCTATATTTTCTGCGAAGATGACTGGTCCAATACCTCAAATCATGTCTATGTTCGAAGATGTTTGGCCGATTTCACCCACAATATTTGATTCAGAGAAACTTACACTTACGCTTCAAGGAAATTCATTAGGATTAGCAAATGCTCGGAAAAAACTGCTAGATCTTTTCGGAGATGTATTCAAGATCAGTGTAAACAATAATTTCCAGGGTCAGTGGGATACGGCTCCAGGACTTCCTCGAAGGCGAAAAGAGGTTCTTGAAACTGCCATCGAAATGGGTTACTACAATGCACCTCGTAAATGTCGTCAAAGAGACATCGCAGATTCTATTGGCCTCAAGCAAGGTACAGTTGCAGAACATCTTCAAATCGCTGAATCGTTGATCATCAATGCTTGGTTCAATCAAGGAAGAAACTAACGCAAGTGAACTCATTTCTGAAAGTTTTATTCTTGGTGAACTGGTGAAGTATTTGTTCTCATGAGCCACCAAACAACGGCAGCGAGAGTAAGAACAAGGATAATTCCCATCAGTAATTCACGCTCCAATACCCATTCGACGGCCTTAATTGCAGACTCTCCATACATGAATATGAACAGTGCTTCAAGTCCAAATCGAAGCCCTCTTCCAAAAATTCCGGCTATGATAAACGGTCTCAATTTCATGTCACTTGCCCCAGCTATCCATCCAAAGACCTTGTAGGGTAACGGTGAAACTGCAGCGATGAACATACCAAGCGTCCCATATCGCTCAAACATCTTCTCGAGTTGTTGGCGGTGATGGGGCTTGCCAAACTTATCGACCAATTTGCTTCCATATCTTTTCCCAAGTGCGTGGCCAATTATAGCACCAAAAACGGACGATACTGTGACAACTAACCAAAGCCAGATGAGTAAGGTTTCATTGTCTCTTGCGTCATAGGCCATTGGTAAAAACAGCACGTCGGGTGGTATTGGCTGGATTATTGCTTCTGTGAAGGAGAGGAGAGCCAACGCTAATGGCCCAAACGATTCAAAGAAGTCGAGTATGACTTCTTCGCCAATCATAGTTCTTGCTGTTGATGTTGCTTCTTGAGCATATGGGTCATCGGTGCCTTCTTTACATCGATTCCCTAGCAAAATACAATGCGCGTCCTCGATACTGCTGCCCTCCTCCATTGGCCAGTTGAGAGATGTCGAGGTGGGATCGTTGCAGTATCTCAACAAGAAGAGTTACTCAGAGTTGATGAACAGCGCTCGATGTTAATGGAAACTGCATCACTTGATTGGCAAGTACCGCTCGCATCAGCTCTTGAACGAGCGAAGCAAATCGCTTCAGAAACAGGGGACTTGCCACGTCTCTCACCAGTTGATCTCGATATCCTCGCATTGGCTATCGATCTAAATCTTCCTTTGATTACAGATGATTATCGGATGAAGAATGTTGCTCGCAAAGCAGGCATCCCAGTTGAAGGTGTTTTGACAAAGGGTGGCAAAAAGCAGTGGAAATGGATTTTACGATGCATTGGTTGCAGGGCGGAAGAAGATGTGCCGGCAGATGCGAAACAATCCAAAAAAGACGATGTTCAACTTTGTGATCGATGTGGTTCGCCGATGAAATTGAAGCGAGGCTAATCACTCTTCATCGCTGAGAGTTTCGAGGGCCTTGACTTTCTTTTCTAACTCCTCAACAGGCATTCCTTCGGGGTCAATTCCAACGGCTTTTGCACGGTCCATGAGGACCTGGTCAGGAGTCTTCCCACCTGCTTCTAAATCGGCGATTGTAGCAGCAGTTGTTGCTTCTGAAAGACCTTTGTTAAACTCGCCCTTAGAACGGCCGAGAGCATTTGCCATTTTTGGTAAGCGTTCAGCACCAAACAGAATAAAGAAGATAGCCAAAAGAATGACGATTTCGAGTGGTCCTGGACTAAATGCCATTGTATTCCCTATACGGTCCTGTAGGTTCTTGCTTTCAAGGCTTACCATCGCTTAAGGGCGAATTGTATCGTTCAGCCACCGGAGACAGGAGGGAGAAGAGCGACTTCATCGCCTTGTTGTGGATGAATATCCAATGGGCATCTCTCTCCATTCAAAGCCACAGCAAGACCTTGTCCAATCCAATGTTGCATATCCAGTGAATGAACAATATCTTCGATACTCATTCCGTGATGCCACTCGACTTTTGAAGTTCTTGAACCAATGGCTTCAGCAATCGGGCCAAACGCCAATACGCGTACATACCCTGCGACTTCGGTCATGCATCAGGATTCATGCGGTAGTTTATCAATACGCAGCCGTATCGTTTTGCATGGCGTTAGCACTGAAGGCGGAAGGCTTGTGGAAACTCTATGAATCTGGTGAATCGGTCATTAAGGCTGTTGAGGATGTCTCACTCGAGGTTGAACAGGGTACTATGGTGGCTATTATGGGGCCTTCAGGTTGTGGAAAAACAACTTTGCTCAATGTTCTTTCAGGAATCGATGAACCCTCTTCTGGGTCAGTTTCAATCAACGGACAGAACCTGTATGGTTCCAATGATGATGTCCGAACACGTGTTCGTGGTTCAAACATGGGTTTCATCTTTCAAGAATTCAATCTCTTACCTGTAATGACTGCCTTAGAGAACGTTGAGTTACCTCTTCTCCTCCAAGGTAAAACCTCACTTGATGCAAGAGAAGAAGCGTCAAAAGCGCTTACTGCAGTGGGTTTAGGCGATCGTTTACATCATCGCCCAGCAGAGTTGTCAGGAGGTCAACAGCAACGTGTTGCTGTAGCACGTGCCGTGGTACATCGCCCAGCGATTGTCCTCTGTGATGAACCAACTGGGAATCTTGATACTGAAACATCGGAATCAATACTTGGATTGTTACGAACCTTGTGTAAAGTAGGCAATACGACATTTCTCATTGTAACTCACGATCACTCGATTGCAGAACAATGCGACCGCATTCTTCAGATGGCAGATGGTAAATTTCGTCAAGCATCTGAGGAGGAATGACGTTGATAGCTCTGCTGCTTTTGTGTTTCGTCATAGCACTTTTGGCGACCATAGCAGCAATTGGGCTTCGCCATGATTGTTCTCTCAAGAGGCGTATGATTATCATAATCGTTCCATTCTTAGATTCCATCTTGTCTTATTTTGTTCTTGAATGGCTTGGCCTTGGACCATCTACAGTCTTTGTTGGAAGTGCCATGTTTGGGATATTGAGCCTCCTCGGAGTACAAGCCTTACTCAGCCCAAGAAGACTTCTCGTGTTCAAACTCGCTTGGCAGCAACTACGCCGTCGTCAACGACAAGCAGCCCTTCTCATGGCCGGATTGATGATCGGTTCAGCGATAATAAGTTCCTCGCTCATCGTTGGTGATTCTTTAGATGAGACAGTGCGAAAAGAAGTTGAAGCAGCTTGGGGGTCTACTGATATCGTCATCTCAGGATATGATGCCACAATAGGACAAGTTGTTGAGATTCCTTCATCCATTGTTGAGGATCTACGAACTCAGGATGTTGATGCAGTTCATTCCATCCAAGCAGGTAGAATCACTACTGCCTCAGTTGAAACAACAGAAGGAATTGCTGAACCCAACGTCCCTTGGTTTGCGTTAGAGCATCAAGAAGATGCTCGAATTGGTTCTAAATCAAATGGTTTGACATGGTTTGAACTCGAAGAGGCAAGCCGGTTCTCAAATCAATCGGTTGTGGTCATTAATCAGGCCCTTGCTGACGAACTCGAACTCGATGAAGGAGATGAAATCGAACTCGGTTGGTTTGTTCGTTCGGATGAAGGCATTGAGCGTACCAAACAATTCTTTTTGATCCATGATGTCGTTTCTATGGCCAATCAAGGACAACTTGCTGGAACGACAGCTCCTGCAATATTTACTGACTTACAAACGGCTCAGACATTGCAACAAGCCGGCCAAAATGTAACAACAATCCGTTTGTCGATCAAGGGTCTTGAAGAAACAAGAAATGGATATTCGCCCTTAATTGAGCAGTTGGAACTTGCGCTGAATCAAACGATTGATGCAGAAGATTCTGGCTTGCAGTTCTTGACCGATGATGGAAGTGATTCATTCACCATTGCCTCTTCACAGGGATTGGGACGGATACAGGCTTCTCTTGTTCGCTCCATTAAACAAAATCAAAGTGATTTGATGGAAGACTCTTCTCTCTTGGAAGTGTTGCAAGTACCTTTGATCAGTTTGGAAGCAAATGGTTCAGAATTACTAACCCTTGCTGATGGCGATGTGAATCATGTCGTTTCAGAAGAAGAAGCGATTTGGCATTGGGGACCTGGTGGTTTTGGATATGAACGCAATGATGACGAATCATGGGTTTGGCGAGTTCCTTCAGGCTCGATTATCACCGATGTTAGCATCGACGATGGGTATGGTTTTGCAGCATACGAGGAGGGACTTATTCTTGGGAATAGTTCTGATGAAGATTCGACCATTCGTCTCTTGAAAGACAAGGACATGGTTGCAATTGAACTCCATGAGGGTACATGGTTTGCTCTTGAAGAAGGTCTGAATCGAACATTATGGTTTGGAGATCTCTTAAACGATTCAGAAACACCTTACATTCTGGATATAAACGCACCTTCAACAGTTTTGAATTGGGACTTAGAACATCACTTAGGCGACCTTTATTTGAAAGTTGAAGGCCTTCTCTCTGTTGATTATTACAAACGAGCATGGAATGCGGAAGAATCGATTTTCGTCGAGATTTCCGAAGCGGAATGGCCTGTTTCATCTTCGAATGCTCCCTCTGTATGTACGTCTGGAAAAGGGTCCATTGTAAGCAGTCAAGAAGCATGGTGTATAGAATCTCCAGGAATTATTGTTCGTTCTGTTGAGGATGGTTCGATACGCTCCATTCGCCTTCCTATCCTTTCAGAAGCAGGAGGATTTGGAACCCTGCCTCAGATGTTTTTCGCTATTGATGGTGACGTTCCCTCATTGAATGTTACTGAAACTGAATTGATGATTGGGGATCGATTGCAAATGATCTCTGGTGTTGCAAATGGTTCCCTAAACGCCTCAGGCCTCTTCCAATTCGCATTTGGTTCGGATGATTCACAACAACTCATGATCAATGGTTCGTTCACAGAAAACGATCAACTCTCGCAATTATCCGAACTTGAATCGGTCGTCCTTGGTCTGATCAACATCCACGACGGTGAAACATTGGCAGCTGCTGAAGAAGACGAACGCTCTATGCTCGTGTTTGGTTCTGTATCGCTCGAAGAGCGGATTGCGATTGAAAACCATCTCAATGAACTCGTTGGATTTGAGGAGATGTCCATTTCGATTCGAACAGTAAAACTCGATGCTATGGAACAAGCCGAAGCATCATCGGGGGTATTGTCGGCAATGTTCCTTGTGTTTGGATCTTTTACAATAGCAGCAGGGGTCCTTCTTGTCGTGACTATCGTGATGATGTTGGTAGATGTTCGACAAAAGGAGTATGCAACCGTTAGAGCACTTGGATTCACACGATCTGATTTACGATACATGACCATGATCGAAGGATCAATTGCAGCGTTCTTTGGATGCGGAATCGGTTCGTTACTCGGTATGGGGCTTGCTTGGTTTATTGGAATCGGTTTTTCAAGTGTCTTTGCCAATGCTGGTACGGATGTGTTTACCTTCCACGTCGATTCATCCTCCCTTGCTTCAGGCTGGTTCTGGGGATTCCATCTCTCCATACTGACATTGTTCTTTTCGGCCCTTTGGTCGTCTCGTTTGATTATTGTTCATGCGCTAAAGAGTGTCCCTCAACGAATTCCAAAACACGTCCCATGGGGGATATACATCTTCCTGATCGTTATGGCAGGTGCGGCATTGGGAAGTATTGGATTGTTCTTTATTGGAGGCCAAGGTGTTGCTCACTCAATGTGGATTTTGTTTGGCTGTAGTGCTCTTCTCTTCACGATGCCGATTCTGTTTTGGGTCATTCCCGTTCTTCGAGCCCGTAGGAAAATTGACGGTACATTACCTGTATTCAGAGAGGCTCCTCGTAGGACGATTGGCTGGAGTGGTGTCGCTCTATTGGTTTGGACCGGGCTTCCATCTTCTCTTGATCCTATCCGTAATGATTTGACTCCAAATGAATTGTCGTTTATTCTGATTGGACTTGTACAAGTCTTTGCTGGTGTGTTTGTCTTAGCTGCGCTTGCTCCAACGATGATACGAGGATTGTTACGTTTGCCAAAACTATCCAGTGGACCAGTTCTACCAGTAGCGTTGTCCTATCCGCTTCAGAAACCTCTTCGAACTGCTGTCGTGATGGGCATGTTCTCAATAACGGTATTTTCTGTCATCGTTCTAAGTGGCTATACGTTACAATTTGATAATTATTCGAGTTCGTTTGTCGAAGAATCAGAAGGCGAATTTGAATTGATGCTCTCATCTTCAAGATCACGACCTTTGCAACTCGAAGGATCTGTTGAGGAATGGGGATTAGAGAATTCCAATATCGAGCAAATCGATGCAGTAGGGCGGGTGTATAGGGCCCAGGCATTCCTCGAGAACGATGAAGAGACACGTTCGCCCTACATCCTTCGAGGTGTTGATCAGGACTTTGTAAATCACGGTGGTATTTCACTGTACATTTGGGATGAAGGGCTTGGGGATTCCTCAGAAGAAGCTTGGAAGTCCATGCATCAAAGAACAGATGTAGTTTTCGTTGATGCTTCGTTTGGTCTGGAGTCCTCTCTTGATGGAGCCTCTATTGGCATCTTCCCTGTCAAAGTTGGTGAAAACATCACCATCATTGATTCAAAACAACCGAGTCACCGCCGTGTTGTGACAGTTGGCGGCATCCTTGAACAATCATCCTATTTGTTTTCTGCAGGTGTTTGGATGCCGTCAGAACCAGTGATTGAGCAATACGATGGGGATCTAACTCGAGTCTATGTGTCCGTTTCTCCAGATAGTGAGGCGAGTTCATCGTTCGATAATACGGGCGTATCTTACTATGAGGCCGCTGGTAAGTCAGAAGGGGAACGAGAAGCAGCAGCAGAACTTAGCGAACAATTGAGTTTAGATCTAGAAAAGGAAGGAATTCAAGTATCACTGATCGCAGAAGAAGTCGCACTCATCCAATCCCTCGTTTTGTCCATTCTCGCTCTGTTCGAGGGATATCTCTCTATCGGTTTGGTGATCGGTATTGCAGGGATTGGTGTTGTAACGTATCGTTCCGTATCCGAGAGAAGGAAGCATATAGGGATGTTACGCGCTATAGGTTACACTCAAGGAATGGTCATGAGAATCCATGTCGTTGAGGTCACATGGGTCGCATTGTTAGGAATTCTCAACGGGATAGTGGTCGGTTTGCTTTTCCATATAGGATTGCATTCCGCTGTATGGGAAAAAGAAGGGGCATCGCTGGTACTACCTTGGACCACTGCTATTGTTATGTTCCTAGGGGGGTGGATTCTTGTTTTCTTGGCCACTCTTGGTCCTGTACGAGCAGCATCCAAAATTCCACCTTCGGAAGCCTTACGTTCTAGTTCTTAAAATCCTAAACCCTAGACTGAGCCTCAACCAAGGGCCTCATGTGGCGTATTATTTTAATAAAATTCCTCAATAAATATCGCACCCATAGTATATATACGGCGTTTATCGTAGGGAGGGATACCGCCCCATTGGAGGATATGACATGAGAAAAATTACCCCTGTAATGCTTGTGCTTTTGTTGGTTGCTAGCCTAATGGCAAACATCGACATCACACAGCTAGAAACAACCGAAGAAATAGAGGACACGGGAGCCCGTTCAGGTGCTGACGCAGAACTCGTTGCAATTACTTCACCGAAAGAAACCATTTGCGAACCAACATGCCGCAATGAACTGTTCGTAGGTCAAGATACGACCTTCGAAGTATTCATTCAGAATGCTGGCGATACTGCAATTACCGAACTTGGCTACACAGCACAGGTTTGGAATGCTGATGGAAACGGAAACCCACTAAACCTTGCTAAGGATAGCACAGGGGCAGATCTCGAATGGGACAATCCAGACGTTATTTGCGATGACACAACCGTGTGCGATGATCAATCACTTGCATCAGGAGATGTCTTCAAAGGTGGCAAGACAATGATTCAATATGGAGGTGGCGATGCCACTTGGAGTCCTACAGCAGGTATTTATGTTGTTCAAATCGAAGTCTACTCTGACCAAGATGTTGAAGCAACAAACGATGTTCAGCAAGTGTATGTCGAAGTACGCGATTACCTCGACATCGATGTTGACATCACCTGGGATGATGGCGCAACCGTCGCAACTGGCGAAGGCACAAAGTCATTCACAATAACAGTAGAACTCAACGGATCTTCAGACTTCATTACCCACAACCTCTCCATGCTTATTGACGTGAACGGAGACTTGGCAAGCGCAACTGCAGAAGATGGAACGGATTTGCTTCTTTCTTCCCTCGGTTCGCTTGTTCATTCAGTTAACGTAGGTACTGGCCAGGCTGTTGATGTTTACCAAAACGAAACCGACCCTACCGATAAGATAACTGAAATTCGCTCTGTTATGTCCAACAACATCAACAATGGTGTTTGGGAATACAAAGGATCTGTTCTGCCGGATACAAGCGGCGATGATGCAGCATATTCCATCGATGTTGAACTCGGTGGATACTCTCTCTACGGACAATTCGAATCATGTCAGGAAGTTGTCGTACAGAATGAAACCGATGGAGATGGAAACGATGTTTCCACCACCGTCACTTACAGTCACTTTTGTGAAGAATCATTCCTTCGAGATGATATCACAAACAATAACGCTGACGAAATCACAGGTGCTTTGCAAACCTTCCATGACATTCGTATTTCGATGCTAACTGTCAACCAAGGATACAACTCCGATGGAACTGGAATCGCAACATATACTGTAGGCTCCGGTGAACCTGGAGACCTTTCAGTTGGTACCTCTTACATCGACGCATCTGTTGAACACCGTGGTTCATCAGTAACTGAATTGTATGATTGGAACGTTACCTTCACAATCACAAATCTCGATACGACCGAAGTGATCACTGAAATGGTGAATGAATGTATCCAAGGTGTAGAGCCTTCATACAACCACGCTTTGCTCGGAACTGGAGCAATGGCATTCAATCAAGGTCACGCATGTATGATGATCGAATTCGATGTTGGTACATACACAATCGAAGCCAACCTTGTAATGGAAGAAAAGACGACTGATCAGAAACTCTCGAACAATCAAGTTTCGATGCAGAAGGAAGTTCGCAACAACCTCCCTGTTGTTTCCTCACTCGACCTTGTTACACAAGGCGATCTCATGCTTGGTATGGAAAACATGCTTGAGTTCGAAGTTTCCGTCTTCGATGCAGATGACGTAACAGGTGAAGGATTGACCTACACATGGGTTGGTGGAGCTTCAAGCACCCCACTCGCAGGATGTGGTGGTCTAGGTGGCATTGGACGAACATGTTCGACTCCAGTCATCCAAGATTTCGTTACCACCTTCCCTGTGAAGGTAACAGTCGCTGACGCTCATGGTGGTTCAGTAACAGAAGAACTCATCATTGAAATCTGGAACGATGCAGTCGCATCCGATACGACAACTGCTGGAGTCACGATGGATTACTCGATCACATACTTCAGCAAGGCAGTCTTCTCAATCGATGTAGAAGATGGCGATACCACAACATGCGAAGGAATTACTCTTCCTGATGCAACAGGTGGCGAACTCTCCGGTGTTTACACCCCAGTTGCAGTTATTGACTACAACCCAGTCACGACCTATGCAGCCAATGACGTCCTTGCTCACAGCATGGACATCATGTTTGATTCTGGCCTTGGAGCATCGTCTCTTTGGTTCACTACAAACTGTAAGAGCGCAACACTGACTCAACTCCTTGCAGATGGTGCAACAAACAGTGAAGAAGATTCAACCATGTCGGTTCTATCTGCTGTCTTATCTGGACCTGTATTACCGGCTGGACAATTCTTGCTCATTGACGCTCCTTTGCAATCAAAGGACGCGCCAAGTGCATCGATCAGTGGATTCAGTGCTAACGCAGAATACAACGGTGGAATCTCAATGAACTGGGGTACAACTGGTACAATGCTTTCCGATGAGAAGTTCTCAATCAGTGTCTCAAACGATGCTGATTCAGATATCTTTGAAATCGATTTGGCTTCTGACCAATTCATGTACACTTACAGTGACACAGCACACGGCGTATCCTACACCATAGACATCGCTATCTGTAACAACGATGGGCTCTGCAGCACTCCTGTTGGAACTGCAACAGTCGTTGCTGATAAGGCAGTTGACGGTGGTGCAGCAGCAGCAAACGTATCAGTTACTGTAGCTGGCGATATGTGGACTCTCAAGTGGGACGCTACTGGTGATGACCTCTCTGATGTAGCAGTTTGGCACGTTTGTTCTCAGAACCGTGAATCATTCACTGCAGCTGAAATGCCAACAAACTGTGTTCCAACTGCAGATGCTGGAACCACTACTGCTGATGTCATGATGAGTACGAGCCCTGGGCAATACACCGTTTACTTCGTTGTTGTACCAGTTGACGCTCTTGGAAACAAGGCATATGCTGCCTCGAACTCGGCTTCTGGTGCTGATGCACCTTTCTTCAAGGAGAATGCTGGTGGTACCACCGATACAAACACCACTGATGGAGATGACAAAGAAAGTGGAGAACTCCCAGGCTGGACCTGGGGTGCTATTGGTGGCGTAGTCGTCATAGCATTCATCGCCGGTGCTTTCATCCTCTCACGAGGCGGAAACGAAGGCGAAGACAAAGACTGGGATTACTGAGTAACACTCTGTGATCCACCGTCGTAATCTGTGCACTCGATGTGTGCAGAAGCCGCCGGGGAGGGCGTTCTGGCGCCCTCTCCGGCCTTTTTTTATTTTGATGCCCTAAGTGGCCCCTTGAAATCCGTTATAGATCGGTGATTTGTTAAATCGTAAAAACACAATTAAATAGATTGTTCTTTTTACAAATTGTTTGTACTACTGAGGTGGCGAAATGTTACGCAGTATCCTGTTTATTTTACACTTTGAAACAATTGATTCAAAGATTTTGTACCCCAATTCCTATAAGTAGCGGAGGACGTGGTTGCACTTGCATACAGTCCGTGTAGAGTGAATGACTATGTTGGGAAACAAGAATAATAAAAAGAAAACCGCAATTGGTGGAATCGGTATTGCCGTTCTACTATGTGCTTTGATGGCATTTATGCCAATGACAAGCCTAGTAGATAACACAACGACCGATACTGTGAGTGTTGCAGAAATCTCAAATGATATTGATGATTTCTTCAAGCTCCCAGCCGCCATCGAACAAACGACCTATGAGTACGACGCCACCCAGGAATTACTGGGAATGAGGCAAGCGAACACAAAGGCCTTCCTTACTGAGGATGGAAAAATAGCACAACTCACAAGTGATGAGCCTGTGCATTACCTTGCTGATAGTGGCGCCTTTGAGGACATTAACCTCAACATTATGGCGACACCAAATGGATGGGAAGTAAAGGAGAATACCTTCACAACCACCTTTGGTGCTGAACTTTCAGAAGGTGTAAGTGTCCAGCCTAACCAGTTCGTTGATCCAATCATCACTGGTCTGAACCCTATCCTCATGACTATCGACATCACTGGAACGGCTCCTATGCCATACCAGGCTGCTCCTGCTATGGGCGATGTTGAAGTCGGCGGTAACGTAATTCGATACCCTCTTGCTGAAGGATTTGCTATTGACTACTCGGTTGAAACAAACCAAGTCAAGCAAAACCTGATCATTGAAGAGCGTCCAGTCCTTGACGAAGTTGCAGCATACTTTGGTATGACTGAAACAATCCGTCTTCCAATGGGCTATGCTCTTTACTTAGACGGAGCACCTCTTGGCGAGGAAATCACCACAACACAAGGTGAACTCGAAATCCGTTCGACAGATACCGGTGAACTTCTGGCCACCATCCCTGAGCCAGTTGTTATGGAAGAATCCAGCAATGAACCGTACATCGGCACATACTTCGTGCAAGTGTACGGTCCAATGGTTCTCCTTACCACAGCAGTCGACACAGATTGGTTGATGTCCGAAGACCGAGTGTTCCCACTCGCTCTTGACCCAACCATCAAGGTCACAAGTGGAAGCCGTGGATACTGCTACGTCTACTATGGATATTGTTACGATAACACATACTCCTACCTGTACCGTTACTATTCATCTTACTACTATGTCCCATGGCACAAGTACACCTTCACATCAAGTTCAGCCCTACCATCTGGCGCAACTGTTGAAGAAGTGAACTGGAAGCAATATGTATCATACGCATACGGAAGTTCTTCTTCTACAAGCATCACATCCAGAGTTTTGGAATCCTGTGGTACTGACGTTCGATACAACTACGGTATCACCTCAGCAACATGTTCTGGAGGAATTTCAGCTAACCTTTTGTCTGGATCGAACAGTAACACAAACGAGAGAAAATTGATTTCTTCAATTGGTAACTCTGCTGCTGTAGGTACATACGCTCAAGGAACAGGTTGGAAGACATCTGAACTCTGTGACAACTCGAACTCTGCTGGTACTGCTTGTTCCTCAAGCACAGGTTCTCACAACTACATTATCAACGCACAATCCAACTCCGGCACCGTCGGAATGGGTGCTGATATGACTTCAAGCATATACGTCTACACATACGCTTACAACAGTGGTGGATCGAACAGCTATCTGGAAGTAATTTACTCCGGTGGTTCTGACTCGGATGCCCCAACCTCCAGTCACGTTCCTTACAGCGGATTGACTTCATATGTTGAAGGAGAGAGAACATTCTTCACAACACTAACTGACCTCTCGGGAGTTGACACAACATCGACTAACGGTGTAACAATGTCCTACAGCGTCAACAACGGTTCATGGACCTCTGTCAGTGCAACGACAATCCAAACCTGCACATCTACTGCAAGTGAATGCCGATTCAAGGCCACAACTTCAGATATCAGCGCAGGCGATTACGTCGAGTACTACTGGAAGTTCCAAGACCTAAACACTGCTGGTGGGGCTAACGTAGGATACGATCCTGCACCTCCGGCAAGCAATTCAGCACCAGGTACATGGGTAGAGAGCAATGCTCACTACTTCTTCGTTGACGATATCACCAATGCTGGAAATGCTAAGAAATTCACTGTTCTGACAACGGATGTCCACTCGGGAAGTTACTACTCCCCGCAAGGATACCACGACAGGCAGATGACCTATTACGACCACTCCGATGAATACCTCTACGAGTGGGACGTCTCTAACTGTGGTACAGGTAGTTACTCATGTTTCTACTCTTCCTCGTATTACTTCTACTCTCAGTGGAAGATACAGTGGACCACAACACCTAGCGGTGGATACAACGGATACGGTGGTACACAATCCGGTCTTGATGAACTCCATCAAGGCGACGGCGGATACCTCGCAATCAGCGCAAAGAATGGACCTCAGATGAACCTGATTTTCCACTATGACTCCGGCGATAACGCATGGGGTATGGTCGGTATCGGTGATTCAACACCTGAGATCGAAACAGGCGCACTCGCTGGAGGAAGCCAAGCATCCTCTGTATCCACGTACGGATACACAGCTGCTTACAACGTCCCTATTCCAGGAGACATTACCGGAACTTTCGGTAAGATTACTTGGAACGGCACAGGATACAGTACTTCCAAGGCTAACTGGCTCTGTGTTGGAACAAACGGTTTCTATTACTTCTACCGTTCCAGTTCCTCGAACGCTCGTTGTAACACTGGTTACTACTATGCATACCAAACCTCTTCTTACAAGTGGTCTGGTGTTGCTCTAAGTGCTGGATATTACGGACGAATGGCAACTTCTGGTTCAATCACATACAAGGTTGGAAAGGTTGCGCCTACGCCTGATACCAGTTCACCTGATATGGAGCATTCAGTCTTGCGTGATTCTCACAGTAAGAGTCGAACGTTCACATACACTATCGCTGATGCAGGAGATCCACCATCTGGATTGAATGTGAATCAAACATTGAACGAAGGACCAACATTGCATTACTCAGTAAACAATGGAAGCACAACATCAATTCTCTTGTCTCCTGTAGGCAAGACACGTTCTGAATGTGCTGCAGGTACCTGTGACTGGGCTGCTACTGTAAACACCTTCGAACGTGGGGATTATGTTGAATACTACGCTACATCTGTAGACGAATCTACTGTCTCAGCAGGCGTAAACACAGAAACTACAACCTCGAATACCTTCGAAGTTGGCGATCCTAACATGATGCTCATCGTTGAATGGAGAGATATGGGATACAATACACAATACCTTTGTGATTACCAAGTTATCTTCTATGACGTAACTAACGAAATCGAATTCAAGTACGACTCAGGTTGTGCTGCTTACTACGATTACGCTACTGTTGGTTACATGGATCACACTCGAACAAAGGGTGACTCCATGCGAAACCCTGGTGCTGGATACATGGCAGGTAACAACCCGCATTCATCCAACTACAGAATTTCAACTGATGGAAATGACCATGGATACGAAGCGTTCTCAACAGGTATCAAGCCTGTAACCAACGCTGCACAGGTTATCTCTGGTTCATCAGGTGGTACGCCAACTGGTTACTACTGTTCTTACAGTTACTACTGGAACCAATACAAGACTGGATGTAACGCAAACATCGATCTGCCATCTGGATTTTCTTTCGATTACTTCCAGAAGTCTTTCGATGGTGATGACAGTGACGACCGACTTCAAATTGGTCGTAACGGTTACCTCTACATGATTGACAGTGGCTCTACATCCCTTGAACGTGGTATTACTACATGGGGTACAAGCATGCCTGATTTGCCATACTCTAGTAACTCTGCAGCTCGACCTGGTACAATTGCACCATGGTGGGGCTATTACAGCAGCTACTACTGCTATGATAACACAGCATACGATTGTGGTGTCTATGTCCGTACAATGCCATTCGAAGGCAAGGGTACAGATGTCGACAACGACCTCGACTGTTCAGGAAACAATGTAGAATGTATCTGGGACAATGAAGGTTCACCATACCGAATCAGCCCTAGCAGCGACTATCTCTCTGTATCTGGTGGAGATCTAACAATCCAGCCAGGAACAGTCATACAAGTCGAACAAGGTAAGGGAATTTCCATCGATGGTGCTTGCGATTCAGTCAAGGCTATCGGAAACTCCACCGATCATATCCTCTTCGAGGGTGCTGCAGGTGCAGAATGGAAGGGTCTCTCTTTCACAGACGATTGTACTACAACCACTGGTACTGATGACAGACACGTATTCAGTTACGTTGACTTCAACAACACCAGTACTGCTGCAATCACTGCTGGTTCACGACACCAAGACTACAACGCATACTGTGCTGACAGCAACGGTGGTACACGACCATGTTACTCCAACGCTAACGTAGGTAACTTCACACTAAGTCAAGTTACATTCACCAACGTCGAGACTGCAATCAGTCACGGCAGTGGACAAGGAACTGGAATTACGATGATGAACTTCGCTATTAGTGGGGCTGACAAGGCTTGTATTAACCTGCCAAGCAGCGCAAACGCTATGATCATGGAAGGAACGATGTCGAATTGTAACTCTGACGGCGAATCATGGGGCGGCGCTATCGTCAACTATCCAGGTTCTACTGGTGGAATGCTCCACGTTGAGAACGTAACCATTGAGAATGCATACAAGAACCTCATCGATACAGATTTGCAACATGTAACAATCTCAAACGTTAGTGCTTCTTTCACAACAAGTGGTGCTGCTCAAACTGGAGTTGCATTGGATTCAGCATACGGCGCATCAAGCGAAGTAAACATCTTCAACCTTGATGCTCCAGGATACTCAAGTGTCTCAATTAATGCTCTTGGTTCAATCAACATGACTGACGTCGATATTGGAACAGCTTCGCTATCCATCACTCCTGGTGGCTCTTCAAGCACAGCTAACGGACCATCTGGAGATTTCGCTATCTTCCACAACATCGATTCTGGCGACATATCAATGACTCGAATTCAACCTTCGATCTTTAATGACGTAACCGCTGGACACATTGACATCTCAGGGAACGCTATCTCGACTGATGTTATGTCTGTTTCAAATCTTGACTCAGGTCGATTTGGTGTAGCAGGATGTGGATGGAAGATTGATGTAACAACCATCGATTCCGACAGAGTGTACAGCAGCTGTTCAAGCAGCGCTGCACCGAACAACTTTGTCGTTGACGGGGGAACTCTTTCCCACACATCAAGCACAGACCACGCTCTGTACGCTCGTAACTCGAAGATGACTGTCGGTGACGTTGATATTACCAGCTCCAATGCTGGAAGCGGTGTTTACCTTGCTTATGCAAGTTCAAACGCTGAAGTACGTCTTATCGATGTTTCACAGAACACTGATGATTGTGCTGACTCGAACGGTGCTACGTCAGATTGTGATGTATACACATCATCCTCTGCATTGATTTACTACGGTGGTACTGCAACTCTGCGTGCATACCGACTCGAAGCTAATAACTCAGTTATCGAAGAAGTAAACAAGAGTGGACACGTTGTGAGTGCAAGTGTTGTATCAGCTGCGGGAGCCGAACTCTTTGAAGTCGGATCTCACATTACTGATGCAAACGGTGAAGCATCTGTG
>TARA_B110001452_G_scaffold250350_1_pt1 | contig 20079 bp, 23 predicted proteins | sample TARA_B110001452 | Tara Oceans TARA_B110001452 (sample SAMEA4396971) | marine metagenome | biome: Polar Biome; feature: [DCM] deep chlorophyll maximum layer (ENVO:01000326); material: water (ENVO:00002006), including particulate matter (ENVO:01000060) such as... | depth 25 m
AGGCCTTAAATATTTAGGGTTTTGTGTAACATAATCTTGATAACTAAGATTTAAATAATTAAATACTGTTTCACACATTTCTCTAACACTATGAGTTTTCATAGTTGAAACTACAAAATCTTCAGGTGTCTTATGGTTTAATATCATATGCATAGCCTTAACATAATCTTTTGAGTGTCCCCAATCTCTAAAGGAGTCCATGTTTCCTAATTCTAGCTTATTTGTCAATCCTAGCTTTATAGAACATGCTGTTTTAACAACTTTATTTGTAACGAAATTACTACCTCTTCTTGGGGATTCATGATTAAATAATATCCCGTTTGATGCATGCAAACCGTAAGCTCTTCTATAGTGCCTAACCATGTTATAAGCAAAAACCTTTGAGCAACCATAAGGACTAACTGGATTCATTATAGTGGTTTCTCTTTGAAATTTGTCATCATCTACAGTTAATCCAAACATTTCAGAAGAAGAAGCCTGATAAAATTTAGCATGTGGGCAAATTCTTTTATATGCTTCTAAAATGTTGACCACACCAACAGAGTTAGTTTGTACTGTAAATTGAGGTATGTCAAAAGAAACTCTTACATGAGATTGTGCAGCAAGATTATAAATCTCATCCGGTTTTATTTCTGTCAAAAGTTTTTCTATTGAGGTTTGATCTAATAAGTCACCATAATGAGTGTTCAAATCATTAGTAAACAAGTGTTGAATTCTAGCTGACTGGTTTTCTGCTGTAGATTGTCTTCTTACCATTCCATGAACTTCATAACTCATGGATAATAAGAACTCGGTTAAATAAGATCCATCTTGGCCAGATATTCCTGTAATCAATGCTACTTTTTTTTTCATTTTTTAAATATTTTCATTTGTGTTAAATCTGGCCAATCATTGATAGACCATTTTTTTGGCGTTGTTAAAATTGCTTTTTCTAACTTTTTAAGACCTAACTCTGCTGTCTCTGGTGTCATGTAATAATGATAACCAATAGAATTTATATTTTGTTCTCTCCATGGAATATTAGGATCCCTACCATCATAAGACATTTTCTTTAATTCTTTTGCTGCTTTTAAATTGTCTGTTAATATTACCCCTCCTCTACCCAAACTTAAATGTTTTCTAAATTGAAAACTAATACACATGTATGTTTTTGGGACATAACTGTTTCTTTTCCATAGCACAGCTGCGTCAATAATATTTTCTGTAATATAGTAGTAGTTTTGCCAATTTTCCTCTTTCCAATTCAATTTAATATTAAGTTTACTTGCTAAAAAAGGAACAGAGATATAGGTTCTTTTTGGAACATCTATGCTGTCTTTTTCTTGAAAACGCAAGCATAATTCTAAACCGTGCGTACAACAATCTACAGCCACAGCATAAGTCGCCCCAAAAAAGTTTGCAACCTTATCCTCAAATACTTTAATCGTGTTAAAACTCATAATAATTGTACTTTAATTTTTATTTTAACCATTATTTCTCCCTGGCATAAAACTAGCTTATCTTGGTTTAAAATTTCAAAATATAATGAATGTAGATTAGTAAGCTTATATATTTTAATAAGATTTAGTTTAGTTATTAACTTGTCTTCCAGATAAGCCGGGTTTTTAAAAGATGGACTTATTTTTAAAATTACAGGATTTGATTCTTGGTATTTATTAAAAATTTCTGAGGATAATATACCTAAAAGAGCAGTTCCATGAAGAACTCTGTTTTTAAATCCTGCTTTTTTAGCCGCCTCTTCGCTCATATGAATGTTATTAAAATCATTAAAAAGCGAAGCGTAATTATTAATTAAACTCTCCGTTACACTAATTTTTTTTTTTATATAAACCATAAATTTTTTTATTCAGAAACGATCTTAACCATATATTTTTGGAAACCAGTTTTGCTTAATTGGATCTCCAGGATTTGACCGGTATCCCATTTGGGTAAATGGAGGTGCTGGATTCTTTACTCTTGCATCAAAACTAGCTCCGTCACCAATTACCCTTAGACTTAAAGCTTTTCTATCGTGGTTTAAAACACAACTAGGGGCACTATGTGCAGTGTAAAAATCAAAAACTAAAACATCTCCAAGGCTCATGTCCCAATTATATATATCATAGTTTTCTTCTATTTCATTTGCATTAAAAGGTAGAAAATCATCGCTAGACTCTAATGGGTTATTAGATTTAAATCCTTTTGGCATCATTAACTTTCTTTCTTTGTGAGACCCCTTAGCAAAGGATAATGACTGTGATGCGCTTAACCCTACTGTAGGAACCCAAAAAGATGCCGTAAATTGACTGTCTACCATAAAATAAGACTTGTCTATATGCCAAGGTGTTTTTTTGGATGCACCTGCTTTTTTACAAATTTGGTGGTCATGGAAAAAATAAGCTTGGTCAGAGCCTGTTAGCAGAGAGAATGCCTGACCTAATTTTTCATTCAAGCAAATTGATTTTAAACTATCTATTCTTCTCCAATTATTGAAATCGTTAAAAAAAATTGTTTTACCTGATGAGTCTTTTTCAAAAACATCAACCATTGGACTAGGGTTTCTAGATACATCATCAATAGCGTCTTCGATTCTCTTAATCTCTTGATGATCATAAAAATTTATTATTTTAGTTGCTCCAATTTCTCTAAATTCTTCAATGTTTTTTTGAGTTACTAATTTCATCTAGTTATTTTTTAAAAGTTCTATTTGACCTAATTTAGATAGCTTAATTTTGTCTCTTTTAGCTATTTTTTTTAATTTTCCTTTGACATTCATAAAAATTGAAAAACTATCATATTTTTCTGTTAAAACTGTTGAAATTCCGAAGGCTGAGTATTCTCCTACGTATACTCCTGGCATAACAGTCACTCTTCCTCCCAAGGCTGCTCCTTGGCCAATGAAAATATTACCAGTTTTTAACTTAGAACTGCTTTTGGTAACAAGTGGACCACACAACCCATTTTTAAACATGTCATCTGAAGCTGTATAAAATATATTATTAACACCGATTCCTGATAAACTTGAAATTGTTATTTTTCCACCCACAGCGCTTAAACTACAATGACTACAAATATGAACTTTTTCTCCAATTTCAAAGTGCCCTTTTAATATTGTAAAGTCATCTATTCTTGTCCCATTTCCAATAGAACCAGTTATATTATAAAACCTACATAACTTAGAAATTTTAAGATTCGATCCAAGATTAGTAAAGCCTATTTCTTTCAACTCTTTAACACTATAAAAACTGCTCATTGAATTACTTAAATAAATTATATTGTGAAAAGGCCCGTAGGGGTTCTTGGTTTAAAACATTTACCACGATTTTTCCAAATCCATTATTTTCTTTAAACTTCTCTAAAGCTATATTGACATCATTAAATTTAAAAACAGAAGATACAAATGGCTTAATTTTACCAGAAACAACAAGATTATTTGCCTTTCTAGCCTCGTAAGGGTTTGCAAAATGACAACCCAAAATAGATTTGGAGTCCATCCATAGATATCTGTGGTCATAAGAAATATCAAATCCTGTTGTTGCAGCGCAAGTAACAACTTTGCCTCCTTTTTTTAAGACATAAATTGAAGCAGCCATTGTTTCTTTCCCAGGGTGTTCAAAAACCACATCAACTGGGCCATTAAAACGTTTTTTTAAAATTTCTGCTAACTTTCTCCAAGCTAAGGGGTTGTGTTTGTCATTTTTCCAAAAATTAAGTGCCTCATCTTTTCTATTGATATAATTTTTGACACCTAGGGATTGGGAAAGAAATATACCTTTTTCTTCACTAGAAACAACAGGGATTGGGTTAGCCCCAACTAAATTACATAATTGAACTGCAGAAATTCCTAAACCTCCAGCACCGCCCCAAATTAATACGTTATCTCCAGGATTTATTTTATAACCATTTTTTGATAAAAGCATTCTATATGCAGTACACAAAACCAAACTGTAAGAGGCAGATTCAGCCCATGTAAGATGTTCTGGTTTTGGCATTAGTTGATGAATTTTTACAACACTGAATGCCGCCAAACTTCCAAAATTAGTTTCATAGCCCCAAATTTTCTGTTCATTAGAAAGCATTGAGTCATCATATACTTTAATATCATCTGACCTGTGCCAATTGCAATTAGCTACAATTTCGTCTCCTAATTGCCATTTTGTATCGTTGTTGCCCAACTTTACTATAAATCCTGAAGCGTCACTTCCAGGAATATGATAATCTAGATTATGTGAAGATCTTGGGTTTGACGATAATGATAGTCTTTTTAAAAAATTAAATGTACTAACTGGCTTTCCTAAAGCGGTCCAAACTGTATTATAGTTAATTCCGCCTGACATTACCGCAATTAACGCTTCATCAGGACCTATTTCTGGAACAGGAACACTAACATCTTCTAATTTTAAAGATCCTATTGTGTTTTGTGATACAACTTTTGCTGGCATCATCTCCGGAATATTGTAACTATCTTGACCTGACTTAAAATTATTCGATATATCCAATAATGTACTCATTCTAGAAGATTTATTCCTCCATCTAGTTCTATCGCGGAACTATTTAGATAATTAGATAATAAAATATAATTTAAAGTTTCCATAAACTCTTTGGGGGGAAGAAACTTTCCTTTAGAAATTTTTTGTTTAAACTCTATTTTCTTTTCATCAGAAATAGAGTCTAATAGTTTGCTTTCTGCAAAACCGATGGATATTGTATTACTTGTAATATCAAATCTACCATATTCTAAACCTATACCTTTAAAGAAAATATCTGAAAAACTTTTTATCGCAGAGTAAACTACTGCCCCTTTAGTTGGCGCTTTAGAACGAAAAGAGGAGAGATTAATTATTCTTCCTTTTCTGTTTTTCAACATCTGAGATAATACAATTTGAAAAACTGCTAAACATTTATTTATTCCAGTATCTATCATCTTATTTAAATTGTCTTTTGAGTGAGAAATAAATAGTTCGTCAACTGTATATACAGCAGCATTAATAAACACCAAAGTAGAGTTTTTATCTATGTTTTTTAAACTACTTGACAACAGTTCATCAAAATTTTCACTTGAACTGCTAATAGATATTCCTCTCATATAGTCTGGATTTGATTTGTTTATTAAGCAAATGAAATCCGAATCTGGATAATAACTAAATATAGGAGCAATTACATCTGAAGCTGCACCATAAATTACAAAAGTCCACTTTTTTGTCATTGCACATTTTTAATTAATAGTGATGAACTTGACAAGCCAACTCCAAAACCAGATAAAACTATAAGTTTGGATGTTTTAAATTCATTAAAATGATTTTGAATCAAAAAAGGAATGGAACTTGAAACTAAATTTCCCGTAATATTTAACGTACTTAGAACTTTGTTTTCGTCAATTTTCAAACTTTTAATAATATTTGTTAGAACTAATTTGCTTGCCTGATGAAAGAAATACTTATCGATATCCTCTAAATCAAATTTACTATCGTTTAGTAACTCTTTAATTTGTTTTCCCAATTCTCGTCGTGTCCATTGAAAAACAGAAGCTCCATCCATATGCAAACTTCTTTTTGAATCAATAGATTTGCTCAAAAGATCAGCCCCGGAGCCATCTGTAAGGTGCTTGGATCCTATAATTTGATAGTTGCCACTTCCTTGAATAATTGATGCTGTTGCTCCGTCGCTAAATAAAACCTGTGTGGATCTATCGTCTTTTGATAAATGGTGAGAATAAGTATCGGAACAAATAATTAATGCTAGAGAATCTTTGTCTTCTAGTAACTTATTTGATAAAAACAGAGCTTGAGCAAAACCTGAACAACCCTGATTAATATCAAAACACATTGTCTCTTTTGAAAGATTTAAGACTTGCTGAATTCTAGATGCGTGATTTGGTAAATAAAAACTAGGAGATTGAGTTACGTAAATTAAATATTTAATGTTCTTTCTATAAAACTCTATTTTATCTAACTTATCAGTTGCATCAACAGCTAATTCATAAGCAGATTTTTTTGTGCGATGAAGTGTTTGAATTCCTGTTTTTTGAGCAATTCTTCCATCATCATCTTCAAATAGATCCGATGGAGAGGTCTTAATTTCACCGATTGAAGATTTTATTTCTAAAATAGAAAACGTTTTCACTTTATTAATAAATCATTCTCTGACAATATTTCAATAATCCTTTTAACAGACGTTGCCTGTGTCAAATCTACAATTTCTGATGAAGCGCCATTAGTTTCATCATCTAGCATACTAAGAACAGAAATGTGACCTAAAGAGTCCCATTGTAAAATTGTTTCGTTAGATGATTCTAGAGTGATCTCATCATTGACTTCTAACGCTTCAGCTATTTTTGAAAATAAGTCTTTTTTGTTCATTTCTTAATGATTAATTTTTTGTAAATATATGTTTTATCTAAAAAAACAATATGAATTAATTATTATTTTTGTTCGAATTCAACTAAAACTCCACTTAAATCTTTAGGATGGAGAAAAGCAATAGGCGAATTATTAATTATACCCATAGTTTTTTTCGATATTATGGGCCTGATTCCTTGATTTTTTGCTTCTTTTAAAGCAATGTCTAAATTATCAACAAAAAAACAAATATGATGGATCCCTCCTTGTGGGTTTATTTTTAAAAAATTTGAAATCTTTGAGTTATTATCTATTGGTTCTAAAAATTCAATGTGAAATGAGTCAATTTTAACTGAGATAACGTTGACGCCTTGTTCTGAAGACCTAAATTTCTTAATACTATTATTTTTAATAATATAAAGCCATTTCTCAATGTTTTTAAACGACTTTACAGCTATGGCAATATGAGATAAACCGGTGATCAAAATTATATGAATTTTTTGTCTAAATCAATCCCCTGATATGGTCCTGTTTTGTATTCATAAACTAGAGTTCCTTCCTCTAAAATAGTGTAAGTATGGGCGCCATGCAAAGTAAAACTTGCATCACCGGCATGTAATATAGGTTCTGAAATCACCTTGTCGTCTAAATCATAAAAAGTACATTTAACTGATCCTTTTATAACTAACCAGCTTTCTTGAGGAATATAGGCTTTTTCTAATCTTTCTCTTTTAAAATGTTTGTGTGGTTTAAATGTTTTTCCTTTTGGAAGTTTCATCGCTGCACATTGTATAAAATTGTCATCTGAAACTAAATTGTGTCTTTCATCTGTAATTTCACTCAACCTATTTACAAAATGGAGAAGGACCTCGGGTTTAATTTTAGAGTATATTTTCATTTAATTCTTTATTTGTGTGAAATATTTACCAATTCGAATAAAAGGATTTTCTACTAAATGTCGGAATATATTTGATATAAATATTGTAATTAAAGAGGTAATAATAAAAAAAGGTATGAATCTCAATGAAAAATTAAATTTTAATAAAAGTGTATCTAAATAATAAATGACGATAAAATGAATTAGGTAAGCACTGTAACTAACCTTCCCGATAAACGAAATAAAGTCATTTACTAAAATTTTAGAGTGAGTTTTAGAAAGTACTATTAAAAATAATAATGCTGTAAATGACACAATATGGAATTTTGTTATTACCATATTCCATATTGCGTAAATAAATGCTAATAAGAAAAGAAATATGAATGTATTATTTTTTAATTTATAATCTTCTTTTACAATAATGAAAAAAGCGATTATTCCTAAAGAAAATACAGGTAGTTGTTTAAAGAAATAGCTATACATAAACACACCTTTTAATTCATTACACTCTATAACTAAAAATTTATTTAGAAATATAGAAAGTATGAAACTTAAAAAAATGGACGATAATGAAACCTTTACCGCAGCATCTAGTGTGTTAATTTTAGAGTAAAGAAATGGCACTATTAAATAAAAAATCATTTCAACAGAAATAGTTGCGCCTCCAGGAACTATTGTTGAACACCACACTGGTGATATGCTATTTAAAAAAAGAAAATTTGAAGATATGTTTATCAGCGAAATAATAGACTCTTCGCAATATATTAAGTTTCCATTATAAGAATTGCTAACTTCTTTAAAAACGAATAAATAAAATAAAATTCCCATGTAATACATTGGTGCAATTCTAAAAAATCTTCTAATAAAAAAATTTCTTGAATTTTTTTCTGTTCTTCTGTCTAAAGACAAAAATAATGTAAATGCGCTAGCTAAAAAGAAAAGCTGCACCCCATATTTCCCCTTGTTTGCAAGAATAGACAAGTAAATATTGGTTGGTTGGACTATTTTTAGTGTATGAATCATTATTACTCCTAAAATTGCATATCCTCTAGCAGCATCTATAAATTTGAGTTTTTTACTTACTTTCACAGAATGAAAAAATTTATTCCAATCTATATAAAAGATTATATAAAAAATAAAAAAAAGGAACTTATTTACAATTTAAAGCTTGATACATCAATTTCTGTTTCCGAAAACTTAGTAGAATACACCAATTTTGTAGTCAAAGCTGCAAATGATGATGCTGTTTTTAAAAATTTTAGACAAAATGAAATTTACTGTTGGGTTCTTGAACATGATGATTTAAAACGAGGATTAGAAAACTATAAATACATTCAAAAAATTTCTGAACTTAACAAGAGGGGAATTTTAGAAATACTTTCCAGTATTGATAAATTTGGCGGTCCGAAACTTATGACTATTGGAGACCTTAATAATGTCTCACCCTCGGCTTTAAGATATTTGTCAATTGCAGCAGATATTAATAGAATATTTAAATATAACGCTGATCAAGAGCTAAATATAATTGAAATAGGCTGTGGTTATGGAGGACAGTCAATTGCATTAAGTAAATTAAATAATATCAAAAATTATACTTATGTGGACCTGAAAGAGGTAAATCAATTAATTGAAAAATATGTATCGATGAATATGGTTTCTTTTAATTACCAAACAAAAACTCTTTTTGATGCCTTTGACGATAATTATGATCTAATAATCTCAAATTACGCATTTAGCGAACTCCCAAAAAAACTTCAACAAATTGCATATGCAAAAATATTGTCTAAATCTAAAAATGGATACATGATCAATAATTCATTTTATTTTTCGAAAAAATATAAATTTTTGGACAAAAAGAAACTAAAAAAGCTTTTGCCAAGTTCACAGTTTTTTGATGAAAATCCAAAGGCAGATGGACACCCTGAAAACTTTCTTCACGTGTTTTAAGAAATATTACCTTTTTTGTTAAATAAAGCGTGTAGAGAAGCCAAGTTTAAATAATACAATTCATTATTTTCTCCATTAACAAAGAGATTCTTAATAAAGAATTTTATAATTTGTGTAAGTCCTACACGTTTACTTAAGTTTTTTAATATTGATACCCCGTAATGCTCTTTTTCAAAATAAAGTATATTCCGTCTTCTATAATACGATTCTAAATGTTTGCTGTTTTTTAAAGATTCCGCCCCTTTATGAATAACAACAGATTTAGGAACAATATATGAGGGAATACCAAGTTTTTTTAATCTATAACAATAATCAGTCTCTTCACCATACATAAAAAAATCTTCTCTCATAAAGCCATGCTCTTTTATTACTTCTAATGGTATTAACATAGAACTGCCTTCAACAGACTGTACTTTTCTTAAACTTGTTTTTTTATTGTAGTCCTCTAAAACAAAGCCTTCATAAGCATTATAATCAAAAGCTTTATTAATGTCGTCAGTGTTTCCTCCTCCAAAATTTACCATATCAGGGTTCTCAGATTTTAAAGAGATGCTTCCATAAATCCCATGTCCACAGGAATCATAAGCAGATAGCAATTTTTGTAAAGTTTCTTGTCTTACTGTTAAATCATTATTCAGAATCCAAATAAAATCGAACTTATTTTTAATAGCATAATTTACTGCTATTTTATGTCCGGCTGCATATCCATTATTATTCTTAGATTTAACTACATTAAGATCTTTAAAAAAGTCTTTAAGCTTTTGGTAAGAATTGTTCGGAGAGTTGTTGTCTACAATATATATTTCAATATTTTTTAAAGAACAATCTAAAATGCTCAATACACACTTTTTTGTGGACTTAAAATTGTTGTAATTTAAAACTGATATTAGTATTTTTTTAGTCATCAAATGTGTTAAATAGTAATTGTAATTTTTTAACTGGCACCTCGATATCGCTAACATGCGAATCTTCATTGTCTCCTTGGCATTTAATGTAGAAATAGTCTACTTTAAGAGATGAAGAAAGGCTAAAATACATGTTTTGTATTTTTGAGTTATGATGCCTAAACTCAATAATTTTAACATTATTAGAACAGAATATCATATTGGTTAAGCTAGCTCCGTGAGGTGAAATTAGAAATTCGCAATTTTTAAAATATGCCAACTGATCTATCCATGATGTTTCTTCTAGTATTAAAGTCTTGCCACCATTTAGCTTAACAAAATATCTTATCTCATTATCATTTTTAACCTTTCTTCTATTGGTTAATTCTCTCGATAGATATAATATTTTGCTAGTCGGCTTTTTAGATGTTATTAAATTACTAAACTTAGATTGAATAGTCATCATTAAATTGTCATAAAAATTTCCAGAAATAAATGTTGTGGGAACAATTATTAAATTATTACATTTTAAAATCTCATCTTGATGAATAAACTCTAGTTCAATATTTAAAATTTTAGAAGATGTAATTATAAAATCAATTTTGGAGTAAGAATACGGTAAAATCAATTTTGACCCTTCTTTTTTTAAGGCATAATATTTTTGGAGTACGTCCCCAAACCAGTGGAAATATCCATGACTCCAATTATCAATTAGCCACAATCCTTCATTGATTATTCTTTTTTTCTTAAAAAGAGATTTTATTAAAAATTTGAAATTGGGAAGCTTTTCTTTTTTTCTTTTTTCTCTTCTAAAAAAAGTTTCTTCTAGAAAGAATAAATTTTTCCATAGATATTGGTTAGCATTAATACAAATATTTTTGTGTGAAAAAGAATGTAAATGGGGTAGTTCTCGTTCTATTTCTCTGGAAAAAAGGAAAGAATCTTGGGGCTCATGGTTTTTTGGTAAATTTCTTTTGATTAAAATTCTATTATTAATTAAAATTTTATTATTCATTGTTAAGAAGTTTCAGCATTAACTCTTCTAATTCTTTAGTTTTAGATTTCATGGTAAATTGAGAAGCTTTTTGAAAACTTAAGTTGCCATCAGACCGAAGTAATGCTAAATTTTCTTTATAAAATTCAACTCTTTTAGCCATAGAGAGAGTGTCTGTATAACTGAAGATGTTATCTTCAAGTGCAAACTCTTCTGAGCCTCCTGTACCTTTGAAGCACAATACTGGGCATAAGTTTAAGGCTGCTTCAATATTAACTAAAGGGAAAGGATCCTCTCTTGATGTCATTAGAAACAAATTTATACTTTTCATAAATTCATTAGAGTTTTTTTCAAAAGACATAGCCTTAACATGGTTTTCAAGGTTTAATTTCTTAATCTCTTCTTCAAATTGTAAAAGCCCTATTGAATTTGGCTGAGCACCAAGCCATTCAAATTTTATGTCGCTAATTTTTAATACATTAACTATCTGATTGGCTACACTCAAAAAAATATCTGTACCTTTTCTCCAGCCGATAGCACCGCACCCACCTACTTTAAAGTAGGTCTTTTCATCTTCAATGAAACTTGGGTTTTTTTCATTTATAATTTCGTAAAAGACATGTGTTTTTTCAAATGGGACTTTATGATTCTCGAATAAATTCTTTTGAACAGACTTAGATGCACAAAGGAAAAAATCTGTACTATTAATTATCTCTTTTGGGTTTTCAAGTGATACTTTTTCTATAATATTGTACATATAATTTAACTCATGAACCCAAGTAATTATCTTAATTTTATTTTTATTAAGCTCTTTAACTATTTCATGATTAGTAATCGTATTACTAATACACAATTCAGGGTTTAAATTATTGATTTTTTTGGTTATTCTTAAATTGTAATAATGATTAAGGTGGATGAATTTATTTAGTATTCTAATAAAAATATTAGAATTTAAAATGTCTAACTTGTTCCAATGATAACAAGTGCCTAATTTCTCAAAATCTTCTTTCAACGAACCCCCTTGCTTTAAAATTATATGTATTTCAAAATCAAGAGAACTTAGTATTTTTGAAAAATTTAGAATGGAGTTTTGAGCCCCTCCAGGACTGGCATCATGAGAAATGATTAAAATATTTTTTTTCAATTACTATAAATTAAATTCCAAAAACTCACTCCAAATAATCCCAAAAGTAAAACTTTTAATGAAAATGGTTTAATTAGGAAAGCTTTGATATAATAAAACTTTCCTGCTCTATTTAGACCGCTCTTCATACATGTATCGCCTAGCTTAGTTAAGGTTTGATAATTGTTTTCATTGTTTTTCTCTTTAAAAAAGTCTAGTCCATATTTTTCTAATAATGATTTGTAAAATAAATTTCTTTTGTGTGTATGTCTTTTAAAGTCACTATGCGTTCCAGATTCATGGTGTACTCTTTGGGTCATTACTATATCATTTATAGTGTGAAAGTTGTAATTTGTTACTAAATCTAATTGCGCCTCTAAATCTTGACAATCGGTATTTGTGATGTTAAAATTTGTTGAAGCAAAACAATCTTTATGAATTAGCATTGTGCAGAAAAAAAGCCAATTATTTAAAACATCATAACCATTTTCAAAAACAAAATTTTTTTTTAATTTAAATTCACATATAGATTTATTGAATGCATATGATTCAAAATTTCCGCCTATAATCTTTATGTTTTTTTGGTTTTTATTAAAAAAGTAAATTTGCTTTTCAATTTTTTCGGGCTTATAAATATCATCGTGACTTAGCCACGAGAAATACTCTCCTTTAATTTTATAAATTCCAAAATTTAAAGCACTTCCCACCCCTCCGTTTTCTTTTTGAAAATACCTGATTTTGTCCCCGTAAGAAATGGCAATTTCATGTGTTAAACCACCATCATTTGAGCCATCATTTATCACTAAAACTTCAATTTTTTTATAGGTTTGTCCAAGAGCACTATCAATAGCTTCTTTCAAATAATTTGAACCATTGTAAACAGGAATTACTATAGATACTAAACTATTTACAGGCGGCATATGTTTTTAAACTTTTTTGATAGAGTTCCATTCATTACTTAATTTTGCAGTACCTAAAATTAATTTTAATATTCTCCAAGACGTATTTTTAATATTATACTCTTTTGGAGAAGATTTAGCTGACTCTATTTTATGTTGGGTCATTACTACATCCAGAGATGTTAAAACAGTTTCTTTGTCTAGACCAGTTAAAATTATTGACCCAGAATCAATTGCCTCTGGTCTTTCCATAGATTTCCTCAATGTTATTGCTGGAAAATCTAAAATTGCTGACTCTTCACTTACGGTACCGCTATCTGAAATAACAGCTTTTGATTTTTGTTGTAAATTTAAATAATCAAAAAATCCAAAAGGTTTTAAAAATACAACCCTTTTGTCAATCTCGATATTTTTCACTGCCTTTAACCTGTCTTGAGTTCTTGGATGAGTAGACACAATAATTTTATTATCATATTTTTTCGCAATTTCATTTAAACACTCTAAAATCTTTAGTAAGTTTTCTTTTACATCTACATTTTCTTGCCTGTGAATACTTGCTAAAAAATAATTTTCGGGTTCTAAATTTAGCTTTTTTAAAATTTTAGACTCTTTTAATTTGGTTTTGTAATTTGTGAAAATTTCATTTATTGGAGAACCACATAGGTAAATTTTTCTTTGGGGATATCCTTCTGAAATTAAATGCTGTCTAGATCTTTCTGTGTATACAATGTTAAAATCAGCTATATGGTCAATAATTTTTCTATTTATCTCTTCAGGAACATTTTGATCAAAAGATCTATTACCAGCTTCCACGTGATAAATAGGGATTTGCAATCTTTTAGCAATAATTCCTGCGATACTGCTGTTAGTGTCGCCTAAAATTAAAACAGCATCTGGATTTTCACTCTTTAAAATTTTTTCTGATTTAATTATGGTTTCCCCATAAATAGTCCCCAAAGAGCTGGTGTTAATATCCAGAAAATAGTCTGGCTTTCTTAGTTCTAAATCCTTAAAAAAAACCTCATTTAGTTCATAGTCATAATTTTGGCCTGTATGTATGATTTTATGGTCAACATATTTATCTAATAGTTTGATAGTTATAGAAAGCCTTATGATTTCTGGCCTTGTACCTAAAATAGTGACAACTTTCATTTTAAATATTTGTTAAGTTATACATTTCTGAAATCATCTTTTCCCATGATTTTACAATATAGCCAAAATCATTTTTAAATAAATCGCTATTTAATGCTTTGTTATTTTTAAACTTCTCAAAAGGGTCTATAACTATAGATTTTTTATACTTTTTAGAAATAATTCTCAATAAATTATACTTGCTGATTGGATTGCTAGATACTTGATATAGACCATTTTTTATTGGGTTTTTTATAACGTATTTATCAATAATATTAATTAGCTCAAAAGTAGTTAATCCAGAGTAAATTGCGTTGACATAGCCTTTAATTGGCTTTTCCTGAGATAAGAACCACTCTAGTAGGCTTAGCTTAGTTTTTATTTCTGGCCCAATAATGGAGGTTCTTAATGTAATACAATTATCATAGTTTGTAAGTTCCCCTAAATATTTGGACTTGCCATATAAGTCTTTTGCATCCGAATTGTCATTTTCATAGTAATTCCCTATATCACCAGAAAAAACACAATCTGTACTAATATGAATTAATCTAGTTTTAGCGTTTTTAATATATTCTGCTATTTTATGTGGAAATAGAGCATTTATTTCAATCGATAATAATGGGTTCTTTGATTCTTCTAGCTGTTTAATAATCCCTATACAATTCAAAATTAAATCTGGATTAACCTTATCAATAATTCCAAAAATAGATTGGAGGTTTAAAGCATCAACATCAAAAAAAATATTATTAATATTTTTAGTTTTACTAAAGAACTTATCTTTATCTTTTTTTAACCTTAAGGTCCCAAATGTTTCGAATTCCTTGTTTCTATCAAAGTAATTAAAAGCTTCATGACCAAGCATTCCTGTAATTCCTAGAATTAATATCTTCATAATTATATATTTTACCACTTCTTATTGAAATCTCCCTTCGAAAAATATTTCTCAAAAAAACAATACATCAATATAAAAAAATATCTACTCCCCATTTCTCTAATTTTAAGTTTAGATACTCCATGTTGGCGGTTGTGCCATGAATTGGGAACAACACCATAAGAAAACCCTCTAATTATTGCCTTAAGAGGAATTTCAATAGTCAAGTTAAAGTGTGGAGAAATTATTGGCCTAACACCTTCTATAGTTTCTCTTTTATATAGTTTAAAAGCGTTAGTTGTGTCATTATATGATATTCCAATTAAAATTCTGATAATAATGTTTGCAATTCTGTTTATGATTTTTTTTAGGGCCGGATAATCAACTGTTTTTCCTCCCTTAATGAATCTACTTCCAAAGACACAGTCCAGATTCTCTTCAACCATTTTTTTGTAAAATAAAACCAAATCATTTGGTGAGTCTGAAAGGTCTGCCATCATAATTGCTACACACTGTCCAGAAAACTTTTCTAAACCATATCTTACAGCATATCCGAACCCACTAGGACCTGGGGATGAATAATATTTTAATGTTTTAATTTCTTTTGAAAGAACCTCTAATAGTTCTAGTGTCTTGTCGGTAGATTTATCATTAACTACTATAATTTCATGTGGTATTTTTTGAATTACCAAAACATTATATATTTCTTTTATGGTTTTTTCAATAGAACCTTCTTCGTTATATGCAGGAATTACAATGCTTAATATCATTTGGGAATTTTAAAAGAAATATTTACGTAAATTAATTCTTTAAAATCCCCAAAACTGTGATTGATAGATTTACATAGATTAAAATTATTTAATAATAAAATTTCATGAATTTCTTTGTTTTTATTTAAATATAAGTCATCATTATGAGATTCTAATTGTATGTAATGAATATTGGTGGGATGGGTAGATGAAAAAAGGCCTTTTAAAACTTCATATTCATGTCCTTCAACATCTACTTTTAAAATATCAACAGAATTAAACCTATTCTTAATTAAGAATTCACTTAACCTTATGCATTTTACATAATATTTATTAATAGTTAAATTTTCAGTTGTTGTTCCTAGTATTTGCGCTTTTCTAAAAGCATATTTTGAATTTAAATTAATTTTTTCAAATGATGATGTTTCGTCTAGAATGTTTTCATAAAATGTAATGCTTTTGTTTCTGGAACTTACGCCATTATTTAATATTTTAATATTCGATTTGTCCTTGTATTTTCTAATTAGAGAATTAAATAATTTTTGGTTTGGTTCGAAACCTATAATAGTTTTCACATTAAGGTTTTTCAAAAAAAAATCTATCGATTGCCCTCTGTTTGTACCAACATCTAATATTATGGGATTCTTTGAAATTACAAGTTTTTTATACGCCTGTTTAAGCTTTGGATAAAACAATATGTTTTCATTTAAGCTAATTAAAGCCCTAATGAGTTCAACTCTAATATTCAATTTAATGTCTTTTTTTCATGTTGTTGAACATCTGGAGCAAGATATTCTCAAGATTATATCTATAGTTCCACTTTTTGTAATGCTTTTTAAATTTAGAAACATCGCTAATATACCAAATATGATCTCCTGACCTGTTGTTATCTAAATAGGAAAAATTCATTTTATTACCTGTTATATTCTCACACATTTCTATTGCCTCTGTCATACTACAGTTTGAAAATCTACTTCCGCCGACATTGTAGACTTCTCCAGCTCTAGGTTCATTATAAAAATGCCAAAACATGTTCACTAAATCAAAACTATGTATGTTATCTCTAACTTGTTTCCCTTTATAGCCAAAAATTGAATAGTGTGTTTTATTAATTGCGCATTTCATTAAATATGCTAAAAAGCCATGTAGTTGTGCCCCCGTATGATTTGGCCCTGTTAAACACCCTCCTCTAAAAACACCAGTTTTCATATTAAAGTATCTTCCGTATTCTTGAACCATCACATCTGCCGCAACTTTGCTAGCGCCAAAAATAGAGTGTTTTGAATGGTCTATAGTCATATCTTCATCTATTCCGTATTTAAAATACTTATGGTTTGTGTCTATTTCCCAGCGTTTATCCATTTCAATAAGTGGAAGTTTGTTTGGCGAGTCGCCATATACTTTATTAGTAGACGTAAATACGAAAACTGCCTCTTTACAATGTTTTCTTGTCAGCTCTAGTAAGTTAATTGTTCCCGTAGCATTAACACTAAAGTCTGTAAGTGGCTCTTTTGCGGCCCAGTCATGGCTAGGTTGTGCTGCAGTGTGGATTATTAAATTAATATCTTTATTGTACTCAAGAAAAACTTTCTCTAATTTAGCATAGTCTCTGATATCTGTATTAAAGGTTTTAAAGTTAAAATACTTCTTTTTAAGCCTCTTTTTATTCCAATCTGTTGAGCTTTCATCTCCGAAAAAGTATGATCTCATATTATTATCTATACCTATAATATTATCAAATTTTGTTGCAAAAAACTCGACTGCTTCTCCACCTATTAACCCAGAAGATCCTGTAATAATAACTGTGCTCATTTATGATAATATTTTTTTTAAAATTGACTCGTTAGATTTTAACCAATTAAAAGTGTCAATAATTATTTCTTCTGGACTATAAATAGGCTTCCAAGAAGATAATTTAGACACTTTACTAGTGTCGGTTATGTAGATAGGAATATCAGCAGACCTATTTAAAGTTTCACTACTTATTTTTATTTTTTTCCCAACTATTTTTTGACATATTTTTGTAAGTTCTTTTAGAGATATTGTATTTTCAATCCCTCCTCCAATATTAAATGTTTTTCCGTTAAAATTTGGAAAATTATTTAGTTGTATATCAATTAATGAAAATAAATCGTTCACATGTAATATGTCTCTTACTTGTTTTCCCTTTCCTCCATAACCAATGTATTTCAAATCTTTTTCCCAAAAATGTTTAGCTATCCATAAAACTACTACACCTTGATCTACTTTACCCATTTGCCAAGGACCAGTTAATACTCCGCAACGATTAATAATAGATTCTAAATTATAAAATTCATTGTACTCTTGTATTAAAAATTCTGAAGATAACTTACTAGTTCCATAAAAAGATCTTGCACCTTTAATTGTAAAATTTTCATTTATGCCGTTTTCTGATACCCCGTTTAAAAATTGTTCTTTTGAGATTATAAATCTAGTTTCTTCTTCAGTATATTTTATTTTATTTAGGGCTTGAATAGGATATACCCTGCTAGTTGAAAGAAAAATAAATTTTGCATTGTTTTTTTTAGCAAAATTTAGACAATTAATCGTTCCTAATAAATTGGTGTTTATAACATAATCTGGTGTTGATTCAATTCCAGATAAAACCGATGGTTCTGCTGCACATTCTATTAAAACATCAATATTTGGTAATGCATCAAAGTCTTCTTTACTTCTAACATCTCCGTGAATAAATTCTATTTCTTTATCTTGTAATCTTGTAATATTTAGTTCTGAGCCCTGCCTTTTAAGATTGTCCAATGAATAGATTTTATATTTTGGGTATCTTTCCTTAAATAATATAGCAAGATTGCTTCCTACAAAACCACAACCACCGGTAATTAAAATCGTTAAAGACATTATGCTTTTTTTCAATAGTTTATTTAAAAATAAAAATATTTATCTATTAATAATATTTGTTGCTGTATTAATTTCCAAAATATTCCTTGTATCTACTTTTGCAAGTAGTATTCCTTTTTGGGACCAATGGGGCTGTATACTATATAACTTACTAAAGCCCTATGAAGAAGGTAGGTTAACAATTAACTGGTTATTTACGACACATGGTGAACACTTTATATTTTTTACTAAACTAAGCACATTGTCGATATATTATTTATTCAATGGGTGGCATCCCCTCAAAGAGATTTATTTCAATACTATTTTACATTCATCTTCAATACTGGTTTTTCTATCTCTTATTTTTAAATATCCAACTCAAAAAAAATTATTTGCCAGTTTTTCTTTACTTTTTTTTATAGTCTCTTTTTCTTGGGAAAATCTTTTGTGGGGGTTTCAATCACACTTTCATTTCGTAGCTATTTTTGGGTTTTTGGGAATGTTTTTTACAACCACAAACTCAAAGATTACATTAGGGTGGGTGTCAGGGCTAATGTTTTTAGTGTTAAGTTTTTTCTCTTCTGGTGGCGGAATTGTTTTTGCCCTTGCGGTTATAATTACAAATGTGTGTGTTTTAGTACTAAATTTTTCTAAAAAGAAGGAGTTCCTTTGGCCAATCGCTATTTTAATTAGTTTATTTATTGTAGAGTATGCTTTAACTCCAAATTTTGAACCACACCACAATTTAAGAGCTAAGACCCTAGAGGATTTTTTTAAGTCTTATGATTTATGGTCCTCTTGGCCTATAAATATTAATTTTAGTGGATTTATAGTTTATCTACCTAGCTTTTACTTTTTAATTAAATTAAAAAAATTAAAAATTGTAAAAGGAAGAGACAATTATATGCTAGCATTAATAATATGGTCTATAATTCAAATTTCAGCAATATCCTTTGCGAGAGCTGGGGTTCCTAATCCAATTGACCAAGGATCTAGGTATTTAGATCATCTTGCTTTTTCAATTTGTATAAATTTTGTCATTATTTTAATTTATTTTCCAACAAAAATTAGAACTACTTCATCTGTTATTTGGTCATTTGTTATATTATTTGCCTCTTTCAACAACCTGGAGGATCTTAGAAAAAATTTGTCTGTTAAAAAAGAACAATCAATAGTTCAGAAAAAAAACATGATTTCCTATTTAACAACTAACGATTCAACATTTATTTATAATAAAGGTGTTTTTGATGTGCCTTTATTTAAGGTTAATAAATTAAGAATGATTTCTACAGACAGTACAGCTAATAAGATTATCAAAAAAGCCTTAAAAGTAAATTGTAGATAGATTGTGAATCACAACAGTAAATCTTTTTTTAATTTAAGGTTGTTTCCCATTGAAACATTGGCCTTAAAACTCCGTCATAATTT
>TARA_B110001452_G_scaffold21290_1_pt1 | contig 20023 bp, 17 predicted proteins | sample TARA_B110001452 | Tara Oceans TARA_B110001452 (sample SAMEA4396971) | marine metagenome | biome: Polar Biome; feature: [DCM] deep chlorophyll maximum layer (ENVO:01000326); material: water (ENVO:00002006), including particulate matter (ENVO:01000060) such as... | depth 25 m
CCCTCGCTATGGATGACAGTATTCGTACTCCATAGACTTCGACGTCTGAAACTTAACAAGCGTTCAATGATTGATTCAACACCGTCTCACATTTGGGATGAAGAAGAATAGTTATCGTTTGTGTTATGAGTTCCCACCTTTTCGGATAATCATGGGCGAACAGAATTCACTTACTCAGACGGTTACTGAGTTAGTAGATTCTCCTGGTGGACAAATCGTTATGGATATCAGGGAATTCATGATTTCGAGAATAAAATACATTGTTGCGATATTCTTACTTGGAGTGATGATAGGTTTCCCACTCACCAAATCTGTCATCTCCTGGTTAATCGACCCATCTAGGCTACCTGATGATGTCAATATCATTGTAGTTACACCTGTAGAGTATATCCTACTTCAGTTTCATATCGCTACAAGTCTAGGAGCCTTTTTCGTTATGTCATATCTTTTCTTTGAAGCTGCATGGAGGGGATTAAGTAATGATTCAGTAAAACAAAGAATTGCAGAATTAAATCTTCAGCCGCCTTCTTTTGGTCCAACGGTAATTCTCACTATATTGTCAACTCTTGGTTTGGCTCTATTGGGTCTTTTTTATTCTTGGGAGTTTCTAACACCAATGATTCTACAGTACCTCACTGATGATGCACAGAGTGCAGGGATCTCAACCGAATGGAGATTATCGGGATATGTCGGCTTCATTGTAAGTTTGGCACTTGCTTCAGTTATTGGATTTCAATCTCCAGTGGCTACATTATTGATACTTAGAATGGGAGTTCTAGAGAGGACAGAAATTAGGGCATATAGAAGACATATCTGGTTTACAGCATTCCTTCTTGGAGCATTACTATCGCCTCCAGACCCGCTTTCACTATTCTTGGTGGCAATGCCGGTTGTAATCTTATTCGAATTAGCACTAATTGCCGACTCAATTACTCGCCGAGGGTAATTGACTGTTCAATCCACTAAATGGAACAACAGCATATCCTGGTCGATGTCCATGATTACTACCGTGGAAGTCAGAACCACACGTGATTGTCATTCCTTTTTGCACAGCTACTTTCCATAGTTGAAAACGATATGAGTCTGGATGGCTACCATGGAAGGCTTCGATTGAATCAACCCCTTTACTATGGCAATAATCTATCAATTTCTCAGGTTTCACCCCATAGTATAATGGGTGTGCTAAAGAGACAAATCCCCCAACTGAATGAACTATTTTAGTCGCTTCTTCAATACTAGGCTTGGGTTGAACATAATGTCCAGGCATACCGTCGCCAATCCATAATTCAAAGGCTTCATTCTTACTTTCAACGTATCCTTCTTCAACCATAACTTCTGCTAAATGAGGTCTTCCAATTGAACCTCCGGCCTTCTCTAGTACTCTTTCTAGTGGAATTGGCATTCCTAATTCCGCCAATTTTTCAACCATTTTTTTCATGCGTGGAAGTCGGCTTTCTTGAAGTGGTTTAAGCCATGTCGCAAATTTTTCAATTCCCTTATTTGATTCAGTATATTTAGGGAAGTATGCCAGAAGATGCCATGATTTTGATGCGCCTTCACGCTCCATTCTTTTCAATTCCTCTTCATCGGCTTGCAGTCCAGGCGAACAAGTGATCTCTACCCCGGGAATAAAGTGAATATCACTACTATTGGCTGCCAGTCTTGCCTCATCCCATCCACTGATAGTGTCATGGTCGGTTAATGCCCAATATTTGACATTAGAATCTTTCATTTTTTGTGCAACTTCTTGTACTGCATGGATGCCATCACTGTGGGTTGAATGGCTATGAAGGTCAAAATCCTGTGTCCACACAAACACATGGACGTGGCCAACATCTATTGAACTTGTGATTTAGAATAAATTATCCAAGTTTGGTAATTCAGGTGTTTTATCAGTAACTTCCTCTTTCTGCTTAGTAATCACATTGAAGTCTGGTAGATCAGGTGTTTCGATAACTTCTTTCTGATTTGGTAACTCTAACAACTCGAGTTCTTCTAACGAGATTTCATCATCCTCAACTTGAGTGGGTAGTGGGATTTCTTTTACGGCCACTTCTGTAGTGAAAGTAGCATCAGCCTCCATCCATGATAGGTCGGGCGTAGAAGATACGGTTTGGTTAGGTAAGGGGATATTATCGAGCTTACTTCTCTGTTCGAGGGATTCATTGCTGTCGAGAATTGCAGTTTCTAATACCTGTGTGGCATATTTGTGTGGTGCAGGGTTAGAAGATGCTTCAGCAGCTGAATATTCTCCTAAGTCACCTTTCGATAGGGAATCGATTGCTGCACTTACTTCACCTGTTGTTGGTTCATATTGAGTCTTAACTACCGACTGAATTATGTTTTGAGTTTGAGAGTTTACTGTTTCGAGACCGAACTGATCAGTATTTGTCAATATAGAGCGAACAATAGTTGGTGAAGATTCTAAATCTGCAAATTGCTGTTCCACACTTGGATTTTCATTTAACTGAGGTATTTTACGCTCACGTGATGCCCAGAAACTTGTTATTAAACTGATGATGGAAATTGCGATCAATCCATAAACCAATAAATTTCTTTTTTCAGTGGATAATACATCTTCTGGAATCATTTTCCATGATATTAAACTGATGAGTAGAAGTAGTCCGCCACCAATGCGTCCTGCCGCTGCTAATCTAGGGGCTTTGTATTCCATTTAACAAAGACTATTCACTCTTGGTTATGATTGTTCTCATAGAATCAGTTAAGATTATTTTCAGCAGACCTAACCGTATTTTCCATCAACATTGCAACTGTCATTGGTCCAACACCACCTGGCACTGGCGATAGCCAAGAAGCGATTTCCTTTACTTCTGGAGATACATCACCAGCAAGCCTCCATCCTCTTTCTCTTGATGAATCATCGACTCGATTAACACCGACATCAACTACTACTGCACCGCTTTTGACCCATTCGGCTTTCACCATTTCAGGTCTGCCAACAGCAGCCACAATGATATCAGCAGACTTACACAGTTCTGGGATATTATCGGTTTTCGAATGAGCGATAGTTACAGTAGAATCAGCGCCTCTTGCAGTTAGAAGTAGTGCTTGTGGCATACCAACATTTTGAGAACGTCCAATTACCACAGCACGCTTACCTTTTGTCTCAATTCCTGCCCACTCTAATAGGCGCATGACTCCACTTGGAGTACAAGGGAGCATTCCATCTGTTCGTCCTTGTACTAAACGACCTAGATTAGTAGGATGAAATCCATCAACATCTTTCTTAGGGTCAATCAGGTCGGTTAGTTCCTCTTCATCCAAGTTATTGGGCAAAGGTGATTGAATCAGGATACCATGAACTGAGTCATCTTGATTCAATTTATCGACGATATCTCTCAATTCTTCTTGTTTTGTATCCGCTGATAATTCAATATGTGTACTTTTTAGATTTAATCGTTCACAAGCCTTTATCTTGGCTCCAACATAAACATGACTAGCAGGGTCTTTTCCAACAATTATTACTGCAATATGAGGGATTATACCATTTTCGATACATGTCTGAATTCGTGCACTCAAATCAGCTTCCACCTCTTGAGAACAAGCCTTACCGTCCAAACGTTGTGCCACCATGAACAGTCCACATACTGTTGCCCCTTGAGTATTTCTTAGTTCAGAACTCTATCATCAAATGGATTTACTCCAAGAAAGAATTCTTCGATTACACTCAAATCAATAACCAGAAAAGCAAGCCAAAAAGGCCTGAAAGTTATTGCATAAGCACTTCTTTATGTTTTTTTTATGGAGCCTGCGGAGGGACTCGAACCCCCGACCTTCGGATTACAAATCCGATGCACTACCAGCTATGCTACACAGGCGACGAACTGTCCGAGACACTTACCCTAGATGAATGAAACGGATGAATTAACGATTCAAAATCTAAATTATAGGTCAATTCTTTATTTCACTAAGAGGTAACTCAAAGAGGTGGAGCCTAATGGATAATCCATGAGCGAAGGAGCAGGTGCAGGTTTTCTCAATACTTTTTCACAAACAAAAGTTGGAAGTGACACTATCTTTTCTTGGTGGGCTAGATATCAAGAAGCAGTTGGCTCAGGGCATGATGCAGTCAATGGCACAATCGGGGCGTTATTAGAAAACAATGGAGAATTAGCCATAAATCATGTTGTTGACAAAGTAGTAAGGGAGTCACCTCCAATCGAAATTTCTGCTTATGCTCCATTGAAAGGTCTACCAGCCTTTCTTGACCTAGCGATTACTTTGGCCCTAGGAGATGTACGTGAGGAGTTAGAAAGTATTGGGATGAATGTCACCTCAACAGCATCGCCGGGTGGTTCTGGTGCATTATACCTGGCTGCAGCAAATTTTGCTGATAGGGGCGATAAGGTACTTCTCAGAGATCGACACTGGGGTCCATATGATGGATTTTTAGCTGGATGTGATCTAGGTATTGCAACTTACCCTTTATTGCCTAGCAAAGATGTTGAAGGGTCTTTTTTAGATTTAGATTCATTGCAGAAGGAACTAGCCAAACTTTGTAATTCACAAAGTAAAGTAATGTCTTGGTTAAATGACCCTGCTCATAATCCTACAGGACTTTCGTTAACCGAACAAGATAGATATAACTTTTTGAAATGTTTCATCGAAAGTTCATTAGCAAATCAAGAGGTATCTCATACTTTACTTGTTGACGCTGCATACCACCTTTATGCCGGACAACCCCATGGTTGGGCAGATACGATTTGTCAATTATTGCATGATGGAATATCTTGGCCGGATAACTTGCTGGTAACGTTTGCAATATCCTTATCTAAATCTCATACCATCTATGGTCTTAGAACAGGTGCTTTGGTGACGATTCATCCCGATGAGCAGGTTATCGACCGTATCACAACAGTCATGGGTGTTACAGGAAGACAAACTTGGTCAGCCACCTCAAGACTTGCTCAGTATGCAGTGAGCCAGATTCATAGTGATGAAGAGTTAGCAAATAATTGGGACGAGGAAAGAGAGCGTTTACAAAATCTACTCGAGGAAAGAAGAGAATTATTTATTCAAGAATGTGATAAACTTGGAGTACCTATTAACCCTACACATGATGGCTTTTTTGCTTGGCTCGATTGTGAAGACTCCGTTTCTATTGCTAATGAATGCGCTAAAAATCATGTCTACTTGGTACCATTGGATGGGGGAGTAAGGATTGGCCTTTGTGCAATCCCAACCGATAAGATTGCGAGAGTTGCTCAGGCTCTTTCACAAGCTCTTTCTTGAGGTGACGATATGTCCCGCAATCCAAGAGAGAACCTAATTCTTGGAGGATTTATCTGTATTGCTTTTGGAGCATTCTTCACAGTGGGTGGAGTTTATTCTATGGGGGCTACTGTGGGAGTAAGCGGTATTGTTGTGTTCATAATTGGCATGAGTATGAAATCTGACCTTGGTATGTCTGAAGAAGCAATTCAGGAATGGCAGCCAAGTTCTGGAAGGCTACCAGATGCTGGGAGAGTAATGTATCGAGTGGACGTGACAATTGATGAGCCTATAACAAGTACAATTGTGTGTGGGCCATGTGGTAATATGGTTGTTCAAGATGGTCCAAGACCTAACACCTTTACCTGTTCTAAATGTTCGGTCTTGTTATGGGAATTGGAAGAAGAGTAATACCTTGATAATCTAATTTTTTACCCCGTTGACAAGCATAGATTTGAAAGATAGATTCTTTCTCGAAGGTTCATGGACGCCTCCAAATTACTCAATCCGGAGCGTCGAATGCTAAAACTGATGCAATCGGAATCATCAAAGAATTGGTCATTGGAAGAAATCCTGTCTGCATGTGATTGGAAAGACCAAGCGATTGCAGTAGGTGCGGGTTTAGGTCTGTCAAATGTAGGCCTTGTCAATATTGAGGAGACTGTTGAAACTGTTATTCGTCTTTCATCTCAAGGTACTTCTGCTATGGGCGATGGATTACTTGAATCTCGACTATGGTCATGGATTTGTGATAATGAGGGTGCGGATATGGCTTCATTACAACAATCGTTTGAAAGGCATGAGGCAGGTCCAGGTGTAGGCCTACTCAAAAGGATTGGAGTGCAATTAAGTGGTGGTAAGTTTGTGGCACAAGAACCTAGCCAAGTGGAAAAAGTAATTTCCGAGCGTTCTAATTTCTTATCGAATTTACCAAATTTAGTTGAAAACTTAAACTCTGAAATGTTAGAACATTTTAGAGGTCGAAAAGGATTCATTGAAAATCAAGATACTACCACACGTACTTGGAATATTACTCAATTAGGTCTTTCTGTAGAATCCGAACTATTGATTGAAAAAGAGATGGTCGCTGAAATAACTCCTGAACTACTACAAAGTGATAATTGGAAAGATGCTGAATTTCGTTCTTTCGATGTCACTCTTGAATCAGCAACTCCAAGAACCGGTAGAAGTCATCCAATGCAGGCATTGATCGAAAGAATTCGTAATATTTTCTTAGAGATGGGCTTTTCCGAGTTAGTTGAAGACTATGTGCAAACTGCAGGATGGAATATGGATGCTTTGTTCATTCCTCAAGATCATCCTGCAAGAGAGATGCAGGATACTTTCTATTTAGATAATCCAGCAAAAATGGAACTACCTGATGAGGTAATGGATTTATGGTCTGGTATCCACAAGCATGGTGGAGATACTGGTTCTGTAGGTTGGGGAGGTGACTTTTCCAAGGATACTTCCCAAAAAGGTCTACTTAGGACACATACAACCGTTAACACAATTCAATATCTTGCAGAAAACCCTTCAAAACCATGTAGAATGTTTACTGTCGATAGAGTGTTTAGGAAAGAGGCAATCGATAGAACACATTTACCGGAATTTCATCAAATTGAAGGTATAATTATGGAAGAGGGGGCAAACTTACAGATGTTAGTTGCAACTTTGAAAACCTTTTATCATAAAATGGGTTATCCAGAAGTACGTGTGAGACCTGCTTATTTCCCTTATACTGAACCTAGTTTAGAAATTGAAGTGAAGTGGCGAGGTAAATGGTTAGAACTCGGTGGTGCAGGTATATTTCGTCCTGAAGTGACAGAGCCTCTTGGAATCACAAGCCCTGTTTTAGCATGGGGTATGGGTCTAGAAAGGTTAGCAATGCTTGTGCTAGGACTCGACGATATACGTCAATTATACATCTCTGACTTAGAGTGGTTAAGAAATCAGCCGATTATATGATCAGCGCTTCTGCCACTCTGTGCCAGTCCACCAAGCCATACTTCCATCGCTCATACTTCTCCAAGTATATCCTGACTCATCAGTCCACTGTTGAAGTATTGTTGGCTCAGCAACCGGTTCCTGAACCATGGGTTGTTGAATAACAGGTTGCTCCATTAGTGGTTGTTGAGATATAGTTGAAATTGGCGCTAATAGATCGGAATTATTTGCTACTTCTTGGCTAGCAGAGAAGTCTTTCGGCAAATCATCTCTTCCCATTCTCATGAATAGTACTGCCCCAACAGCGCCAGAAATCAATACAAGTGCTACAATTATGATGATTTTATTTCGCTTGGCTTTATCTTCAGAAGCTTGTTGCTCGATATCCCCAACACCGTCTCCATCAGAGTCCATAGTTTCAGAATCATCATTAGGGAATGCATCAGCATTATCTCCAACACCATCACCATCAGTATCAGCCGATTCACTCGGGTCGTTAGGATAAAGGTCGGAGTTATCTCCAACCATATCGCCATCGGAGTCAACTGTTTCAGTAGGGTCATTATCAAATGCATCAGCATTATCGCCAATTGAATCACCGTCAGAATCCATAGATTCATTCTTGTCCTTAGGGAAAGCATCCACAGTATCAATTACATCATCACCATCATCATCAGGGTCGACATCGTCAATTATTTGGTCACCATCTGTATCGTCTTTATCGACGTTGCTTGGATGGCTTGCATCATCAGTATCCAGTATGCCATCTCCATCATCGTCATCATCAGTATTATCTCCAATACCATCTAAATCTAAATCAGTGGTTTCACTTGAATTTAGTGGGAATGCGTCTAGTTCATCATTCACTCCATCATCGTCAGCATCTGGGTCTGCATTATCACCAGTTCCATCACCGTCTGTATCAACAGTCTCAGTTGGGTCGTTATCAAATGCGTCAGCATTATCTCCAACACTGTCCCCATCAGTATCTACAGTTTCATTTGGATCGTTAGGGAATGCATCACCGTTGTCGCCAACACCATCAGAATCGGAGTCCACACTTTCAGTTGGGTCGTTATCAAATACGTCAGCATTATCTCCAACATTGTCCCCATCAGTATCTACAGTTTCATTAGGATCGTTAGGGAATGCATCACCATTATCTCCGACACCATCTAAATCTGAATCAACACTTTCTGTTGGGTCATTATCAAAGGCATCTGCATTATTTCCAACACCATCGGAATCAGAATCTAATGTTTCAGTTGCATCATCAGGGAATGCGTCAGCATTGTCGCCGACACCATCGGAATCAGAATCTAATGTTTCAGTTGCATCATCAGGGAACGCATCAGAGTTATCTCCAACACCATCGGAATCAGAGTCTACTGTTTCTGTAGGGTCATCATCAAATGCATCCGCATTATCACCAACTCCATCGCCATCAGTATCTAGCCATTCTGTAGAATCATCTGGAAATGCATCGACTGAGTCAGCATATCCATCTCCATCTGCATCAGCTTGTACTGGAGCGGTAATATTTACTATATCAGATTCAACTAATATACCAAAATCAGAACCATCATTAGGCTTAATTGTGACTTTCCAAACTTCCCCTACTGTTGTGGCTGAACTGGGTAAGGTTGTTAATCCCGAATAACTAGCCTCAATATTTCCATCTTTTAGCCAGTTGATTTCAGTACCTGATTCAGCATCATTATCAGCATCTGAGTAAGTATAACTGACGGTAATGTCTGTAGTTGATACAGCATTTGAATTGGGGCTGAGGACTATATTTGAAGCAACTGGGGCATAATTTTTCGGTAAGTTTTCTGTAATAGAATGTGTATCAGTAGTCCAAGAATCACCATTGTTTCCCGCAGGGTATTCTGCCCTTAATCCTGCAATAGCGATAGTTACAGTTCCCGAATTTGCACTAGGTCCAACCCAATCAAAAGACCAGGACACTAAACTGCTACCGGTATGAGTGACACTTGTTCCACTAATTGAAACACCTGAACCCGCATTACTGAAAGAGCCTTTATCAGCACTTACAGAAAAACCACCGTTAGAACCGGAGGAAAGACTGACCGTAACAGAATAGGTTTGCCCTGGAGTATAGGCTGGAGGGAAGTTGTGATTTATTGAAGAGAGAGCACCAGAATTAGAGTGGCAACTACATCCACTGCTGGAATTATGTTTCCCTGATGAGGATGCATCGATAACAGGCGATTGACTGGCAAGTAATATCATCATAAAGAAACCCAAGAGGCCAAGTCGATTTAAGCGCATAGTTTTCGCTTTGTCCTAACCCATTTAAAGCGATTGGTACATTGATGATACAAAAGTCAACAGTAAGGCAATTTCAATAACAAACTTGTGTTCGGTTAATCATGGGGGCAGAAGATTCAGACAAGTATGTGGATTCTGTGCACATTGGTGATAATATTGTCAATGAACCCAAAGCTATAATTGAAGCCTATGAAATTGGTAAAAATGAGGAAAAGAGTTCTCGGTTTTTAGCAATCTTCAAACCATTTCTATTTTCTGCTGATTTGGGTGTTTTCAAGCGTTCAGAGACTTGGAAGGCATTTGGAATTGCAGCCTTAATGTTTGCAACAATCTCATTTGCAGCACTATCGATGTTCGATAGTATGGATGAAATTTTCCAATCGGATGCAGAACCTGCTCCTGTCCCAAATATCGTTTTTGAATCATTGAATAGAAGCGATTATGAATCATCCTTGGTTAATGAGACGGGATGGTTTAATCTAGATGACCACATTGGTGATATCATTATTCTTGATTTTATGGCTCGAGATTGTAGTAACTGTCATTCAGTTCAAGAGCACCTAGAAGATAATTTAGATGCTTGGCAAGAATTAGCAAATAATTCTAATAAAACTCTCAAGTTATTTGCCTATGGTTCTTGGTATTCAGAAGGATTAGATTATCTTAACGAGTCTTCTGGCGCCTATCATGTTCCATTTTATGCAACAGGAATAGGTACTACAAATTCTGCAATTCTCGAAGACGGTTCAACAACTGACCCTGTGAGGCTATTCACTACAGCAGGAACCGGTCAAATTCCTGTTGTGATGGTACTAGATGAACAAGGTTACATCATAGCCAGACAGTCTACTGGTACACCAACTGATAAATGGAGTTCTTTTGACTCGGTTGTCGAAACAGCCTTGTCTGGTGAAATGGAAGATACAATCGATCTAAGAATTGCTTGGGAAGAACCATCAACGTCTTATGTTGCTATTTTTGTATTGGGATTAATTCTTTCAATATTGGTCTATTTCTCTCCATGTGCTTTCCCTGTACTTCCTGGATTCATCTCCTATTACCTCTCCCTTGGTGCACGGGAAGATGAATTAATTGAGGCTGGTAAACTGAAAACTAAAATGCCTAGTCCAGTGGTAATAGGTTCTCTTTCCGGATTAGGTATGTGGACTTTTTTCGCATTGATTGGAATAGTTGCCATGATAATGGGAGAAGCCTTTGAAAAGTCAGGTCTTGTGCATTATATTGCAGTAGGAATTGCAATTTTACTAATCATATTAGGTTCGATGATGTTACTTGGAATTACATCACATTTGATGGGCTTTGTTCAGAGGTTTGTTGATAAATATAGTACTACAGAAGATGATGAGATATTTACTCCAAAGAGAAATATGTACCTCTATGGGATAGGTTATGCTGCCGCATCAATAGATTGTACAGCTGCTGCAGTACTTCCTTTCGTACTTTATTTAGGCACCCTAGGTACCAGTGCCACAGCACTGGGTATCGGTGGTCTAATGGTTGGTTTATTAGTTCTAATGATTATTGTCACCTTACTTGTTGGTCTTGGTCGACAAGTTATGATAAATTTCCTCAGAAGAGCGACTGGAATGATAAAACTAGTTGGCTCGTGGATGATGATTATGGCCGGTGTAAGTTTGACTATTTACCTAACCAATCCTGAAATAGTGAGTTTAGTATTTGGCTGATTATAGAGATTCAAAATTAGCAATTGATTCTTCATTGTGACAATTTTCCAACAAAGGTAACATCCAGTACTTCCATGCTACTAAGCCTGTGATAATTCCTGTAATTGCATCCCAGACAAAGTGTTGTTTTGTTGTCATCACGGAAATAGTCAACATTAACCAAGCAAACCATAGTAATCTAATATGCCATTTGTATTCTTCAGTGTTGTACCACCGGCTGACTACTAATACTGCAAGTAGGCTTTGCACAATGTGTAACGAGGGCCAAGCATTCCAAGGGGTGTCAATTTCGTATAGTAAATCATACCAAGGTTGCCAAATGCCAAGTTCAGTCCCAAACACACTTTTACGAATGTCGACTTCAACTGGCAAGATTATGAATATTAGAAAAACCATCCAAGTAAGGATCAAAATTATTTGATGAAAAATGATGTTTTCGCGTTGTGTTTGATCATTTTTCATGCCTAGGAATGCAGCCATTGGGTAGTAAAAATATAATGTAGAATATGGAACAATCATCCATGGTATTACTGGAATCCAACTATCAAGTTGCGTCATAGGGTCAAATGCTTGCCAATCTCGCCAATAGGAAAACTGGTTCGTTATCATATAACCAAGGCCAGCACCGATGATTATTGTAATAATTAAAACAAATGGAAGGCGATAACCAAAAAGCGATAATCGATTATGCCAATGGCTTCTCCATAATTTCCAAGGTTTAGAACCGAGGCTTATTGCCATGACTACCGCTGATTTGTTACCGATTATGAATGGTCGGGTGAAATTATAGTGATTGACCACAATTTGGACATGCGTTCCAGTTAGCCTGTACACTATTACCGCATGATGGGCAAACCGGATTTACGCTAGTCTGTAGATTGGCTGAAGGGATTTCTCCACCGCTGCCATCAACTGCTTTTTGTGCAGTTTGTTGCTTCAAGAATTCTTGCATTACATCAGGTGTTAGAGCACCATTTTCTGCAGCCATTTCCATCATCTTGACTTGCAAGTCATTCTGCTTATCCATACGCTGGTCTTGATGGTCATGTTGTTGTTCAATTCTAGCACGCTTCTTAGCTTGAACCTGTTCAAAAAGAGCCATTGCTTGTTCGGTTTTATGACTTGATTCCTTCATTTTTAATTCGGATTTACCCTGGTCACGCTTTAACTCTGCTTCCCATTTTGCTTCTTGCTTACGTAATTCTTTCAGTTCACTTTCCATTTCAACAGAAACTCTACCAGAAGATTGTGCTTTGGCAACATTAACTTCACATTCAATACGGCGTAGTGTTGCAGCTTCCCTTACTGCGATTCTTTCCATAAGTGCCTCTGCATGTGCACCTTCTGTTTGAGTTGCAGCAGAGAGTTCAGACCTTAATTGTGCAATCTTTTCACTATCGGTAGAATTAGTTGCAACAAAGGCTTTCAAGAATGTAAACCCGAGTGTAGATAAAGTCGCACGCATTTCCACTTCAGCACGCATTTCGAATTGTTCTTGAAAGTGAGGCTTTCTAAGGTCATCACTAGTTTGACATTGTGAAAGTGTTGGAGCAATTACTCTATTGTTTAACTCGTGTTGCAAGACTTTAATCAATCTTTCACGGTCGAGTAGAGGGGCACTATTGGCAAACATGTTTAGGAGTTTAGGGATGTCATCATCACGGATTTGAACCCTTAGGTTGGCAAAGCCCTGAACTTTTGAACCATCAGGTAAATTTCCTTCGAATGGAATCGAAATATCAGCAGGACCCGTCATAGCAAAAAGCATTCGACGGTCTGTTGCTGTAGCGCCTAACATATCTCCGAGATACCGACCTAAACCTCCACCTATGTTGCGAACAATTTTTTCGGAGACAATATCCCCTATTCTACCATCAATAATGAAAGCACAAGCCTCATTTGGCTTTAGAATAACTTGTCTTGACTTCCATGTTTGAATATCATCTGCATTAACTAGTCTGGCAAGAATAGTTGGATTACTTCTCCATCTGTATATATTAGACATTTATATCACTTCTTTTTCAAATTCTTTTTTTGTCTTAGACCACCAAGGATCGTTGCTCTTGTTCCAAAGAAACCACGGCAACTAGTGGACATTTGTTGACATTGTCTTATCAGTTTGATAATTTCTTCTGGATTAGACCCTTTATTGAATGCGTGTTCTGCACTATTGGCGATATTTACTGACTTGGTTATCATTTCAATGACATCATGGTCATGTTTTATCAACTTCTTCAAGTCAGATTTCGATGCAGAGCGTGTACCAGAAAGGAAAGCATGGTCCATTCCAGTCGGTGCTTTATCGACATCTTCGATAAGAGCATCTATTTCTGTACAAGCCGCTTTGGCTGCTCTAGCAATAGGGATTGCACCATCTTTGAAAGCAGAATCATGAACATTAGAAATATGGCTCCTGGCTCTCCCAGCGGCTCGTTCTATCTCCTCGCGAATTAATTTATCTGCATCTCTTCGCTTGCCTTTTGTATAACCAGAGTAACCTGATAAAACCATTTGTATGCCACGTACATATGGAAGAACATCTAATGGGGTACCTAACATGTGCGCTCATACATTCTTTAGCATCGCTCGTTATTATTGGTTGCCCTAAGTAGTTTTAGACTAAGAACAAATTATTTCCCAGTTTAATACTCTATCAGCTACTAATTCCGCTTCTTCTTTATCATGGGTTACATGTATAGCAGTTATCTTTCTAGACTTCAAAAATTTACGTGTTTCAATGGCTAGTTTACGACGTGATTTAACATCTAATGCTGAAAATGGTTCATCTAATAATAATAATTCTGGTTTTGCTAAAAGGGCTCTTGCTAGGGCGACTCTTTGTGATTCTCCACCGGATAGAGATTCTATCTTTCGCTTAGCAAAGCCAGGTAATCCGATAAATTCTAGTTCCCTTTCTATTATCTCCATGTTATCTTTTTTATCGCCCTTCTGTTTGGAACCTAATAAGATATTCTTGCCTACATTTAGATGTGGGAATAAAATTGGCTTCTGGAAAATAAAACCAACTTTTCCTTCTGTATTATTATCCTTAATGTCTTGGCCATTGAAAAATATACTATCTTTCTCACAAGTTTCTAATCCACAAATCATTCTTAGCATGGTAGTTTTACCACAACCACTTGGCCCTAATATTGCGATAATTTGATTTTCTTCAACATTAAGATTTAGATTTGTAAAAATATCTTCATTTTCAAACCTCTTAGATAAATTACGTATTGCTATAATCTCATTTGAATTATTACCAGTCATTAAAATCCACTCCCCTCTCCACTTGGTCTTACTTTTTCGGCTAATAAGAATAATACGAACGTTAGTGCCATTAGAATTGTCGCACTTGCCATAGCCATTGGATAGATAAGAGGGTTAAACTTTGGCTGACTCATCAATTGGTCGACAAGGATCGATAAAGTATCCCAAGACCCTGAACGAACTAATATCCAAGTAGCACCAAATTCACCTAATGAGAAGGCTATTGTCAAAGAACCGGCTACTGCTAGGGGTCCGAGTAAAAAACTCAATCTCGAATGTATCCAAATTCTAAATTCAGATAGACCTAGCATCTTTGCTTGTTCTTCGAATGAATTATCTAGGCTGCGAATCGCAGGAAGCATAACTCTAACCACAAATGGAGTGGTGAGTAATACGTGGGGTAATACAGGAACCATGAACCAATTGAATAATGAAGGACTCCACCTTAGTATACCCAATAAAATCCCGAGACCAATCATTACAGCAGAAATTCCAAGTGGTGCCAGACTTATCAAATCCACTATCTTAGCCATTCTCACCTTACCAGACAGTTCTAGACGATTAATAGTCGAAGCAATTACCCAGCCAATAGTTAGTGAAAATACCAGAGTGATTAGAGCATAAATCAAAGAATTCCCCAATGCCTCATGCAATGCAATTGTAGAATTATCACCAGCCCAAACATTCTCCCAAGCCGCTAAAGTAAATTCATTAGAAACGATTCCATCTTCAACAGTTCTAACAATAAAAGATGACCAAGTGATTAAAATTAGAGGTAATAGTGTGAAAATTAGACCAGATAAAATAGTAATTCTTCCAAGTATTGTAGGTTTCCCACGGCTATTTCTAGCACTTGATTCACTAACCATTGCATGTCTCAGGGAGTGTTTTCTTTGTAATCTAGAAGTAAAACCTAGTGCTGTAATCAATATGATTAGTTGAACAAGACAAATAGCAAGTACAATTTCACTAGTATCAACTCGGTAATTGTATATGCCAGCCGTTCCTCCGGATTCAGCCATGAGTGATTCCATTGTGGAATTATTAGGAGTAAGCCATTTGACTAAGGCGAATGAGGTGAAGGAAAATACGAAGCAAAGGGCAGATGCACACGCTATCGCTGGGCCAATAAACGGTAGCCAAATATTTCTGATTCTACCTAAACGACTATTTCCAGCGGGGAGTAATCTGAGCTGCTCTTCCCAACTAGGGTCCATAGTTGACAATGTAGGCTCAACCATTCGAACTATTAGTGAAATATTGAACCATGCATGTGCGACTATTAGAGCGATGAAATGACCAGTATTCTCAAATCCGGTCAGTGATGATATCTCACCGATAAAACCACTCTCACTACGTAGGTCAATCCCAATTTTTTGTAATGGTCCATCTTGGTCAATTAGAGCTAAAAAACCCATGGCAGCAACTATCGCTGGCATGACGAATGGAATGGATAATAGCGAACGAATAATCGGGATATGTTTCCATTCATACCTACCTAATTGCCATGCTAGAGGTAAGCCAATTATTAATGTCAGAATTACAGAAAATAAAGACTCAACCATTGTGAACTTCAGAGCATCTAGAGTTTCAGGATTCTCAAAAAACAATATAATGGAATCAAGAGAACTATTTCCAGTGACAGACTCTAAGCGAATTATCGCATATAGTAAGGGTAAGATAATTGCCAATGCGAAAGAGGTTATTATTACCCATTGGGCTAAATTGAAAATTAAACTTCTACCCTTGCCCATTCGCATGGAAAAGCCCCATCATTGTGTTGCAGATTTCCAATTTGTCAGCCACTGTTCCATTTCCATCTCAATACGAGAGATTGGTATCTCTGCAGGTTGGTTGGCTATGTCAGCGTGGAATCTAAAGCCATCTGTTTCAGGGAGGCTAGAGTTTTCAAGTACAGAATACATTAGATTATTCTCAGGCATTAGTGTATTTATTCCATTTGAAAGAAGATGCTCAATAAATAACTCTGCACCAGCAACATTAGCAGCACCATTTATTATTCCAACATACTCAACTTGATGGAATGATGACTTTGGTAGGTTCAAACTTGTTGAATGTGTCCAATTAGAACTGTAAAATGCTTCGACGCCTGGTGAATGACAATAAGATACTGTAAGGTGAGAATCTCCGATATATCCTACAGTGTATTCACCATATCCTCCAGTGTAATGAGTTTCGTATGCTTCAGTCCATCCAGAGGTAAATGTAGCGCCATTGTCAGACATTTCACTCCACCAGTCAAAGGCATCGGTTTGATTGTCATCATCATTTTCGAAGTATTCGATTGTGGCTATCATAAATGCTCTTCCTGGTGAAGAAGATAGAGGCGAGGGGAATGCTGTTTTTCCATTCCACTGTGGCTCGGTAAGATTCCATAGAGATGTAGGCAAAGTGACATTTTCACCATCGACATAATTTTCATCATAGTTTAAGCAAACAGTTCCTTGGTCAAACGGTATAGCAAGTTCACCTTGGTAAGGTTTTAATGCTGATGTTGATATATTTTCGAATTGTGGACTTTGTGTAAAAAGTGTCTCTCTCAATAAGCAGTTATCAATAGCAGTTTTCAGGTAAGAATTATCTAATCCAATCATTAAATCTGCTTGTTGTGCTGATTTAGTTAACATCATTTGATCTAATACTCCTCCAGCATCACTTTCTTTGATGAATTCAACCTCCATACCCGATGATGATTCAAATTCTTCAACCATTGAATCTGTTAGAGCCAATACATCGTAAGTGAGTATTCTTAATTTCCCATCATCATCGTGTCCTGCTGGAAGCGTCACACACTCTTGTTCTTGGTTATCAGCTACACTTTCATCCAAGCAACCCGATAGTGGGGCGCAAAGTAAAATACCAATCAATGTAAATAGTTTTAAGTTCATAATTCCACCTCAAAGAGCAGCCACTAATTGGTGTGTTCTATCTATTAGTTCTAAGGGGTTATGTGCTAGAATGTACATACTTGGCTCCCAACCAAAATCTCCAACATCCAAAACAACATCCAATTTATTGTGAGAGCCAGTTATCTTACCTTTATTAGAAATAGCAAATGAATATCCCAATTGGTCACATATTTGCTTTATTTTCTTCTGGTCTATCTTGTCCTGTTTATTTAACGGGTTGATATTGATTATTGAGGTTTTAGCCTCATTCATTATATGTGCCTGCAGTAGTACATTTGCAAGGTGGTTGGAGACGCCAAAACTCGGAGTCTCATAATGCCGTAATTTACCATCGACAATAGAAATCTTACCAGGGAATGCTGCTACTTGTGAAGCGTCTCTTGCTCCCTTGTTACACGATGCTATATTCATCCCAACTGCTGGCATAACATGCTTCACTCTTTTGGAGTCGAGGCGCCCTATTGCCCATTCGAGTCTTCTGAGTAATGCTCTTTGTTCTTGTCCTTGATCTAAGTCTAGTCCAGTCAAAGTCTTATCAAAGCGAATAGTATGATTGCCCTTAAACTGAAACTCTACAACCAGTCTTTGCCTAACCACTTCACTCTTTGGACCTATCGAGTTTAAGGCCTGTGATAATTCACTTGACCAGGCATCTACCATCGCTTCATCGCCCGATGAAGATAATTCGATTGCAGGTTTTTGAATATGTCTCGAGATAGTACTTTGAGTCGAACCGAGGATATCTGCAATTTCTGCTTGAGACCACCCTTTTGTCCGCAAATCTTTCGCCACATCTTGGTGCAATCTATCTAGCCACTTACTTCCAACTTCTCCTAGCATGTGTTGTGTCAAGTCGTCTTACTATTCAATGTTACTAACTAATTATGCATATTGAATACCGTTTTATCAGTTTTTTACCTTTTTCTGGCACTAGTGGAATGTCCATTGTATAGATATTTACATTTGGGCAATGTAAATTTAATTTTTATCATTTTATCGACTTAATTTACCATTTGACGAATTTTTGGCTCTGTATGCCCCGGATGCATCTTGAATAAATAATTATTCATCATAGTTTGAACCATCTTTAAGGTCATCTTTTATCAATAATGTCAAACATTTGGTCACATAAGACTAAGGCTTGAAAGGACTCGCCAGTTTGGGGAGAGATAATGGCACTTGAAGAGTTCATCGACCAACTTGCAGAGAGGATTGTCAGTTATGTTAAGGCCGAAGAAGACCATTCCAAGAAGACCATCGACTTTTTATCACATAGTTCACGTTCAAAGACGACTGATATCAAATTACCACTAGAAGGTCTGGGTCCACAAGGAGTGATGGATGATATTGATGAATTCCTAAAACAATGTATCAAGACAAATCGTGGTGAATTCATGAATCCTCTTTGGGGTGGGATGAACATAACCGCTTTTGCTGGTGAATTAATTGCAACTTTGACTAACCAGTCAATGTATACATACGAACTAGCACCTCTTGCGTCTATTATTGAGCAGACAATAATTAACAGGATGTCTGAAATTATCGGCTTTTCTGAAGGATTTGGCACCTTGACTACTGGTGGTTCTAATGGTAACATGCTAGGTATGCTTTGTGCGAGGCAATCTATCCTCCCTAGTTCCTCGAAAACTGGTTTTGATGGTAGTAAGTATGCTGCTTTTGTTTCCAGTGAGTCTCATTACTCCGTTCTGATGTCAGCTAATGTTGTTGGAATTGGTCACCAAAATGTAATCAAAGTGGCATGTGATGAAAAGGGTAGAATGAAATCTTCAGCATTGCTTGAAGAAATAGATAGAAGTCGTACAAATGGATTGATTCCATTTTGCATTATTGCTACTTCAGGTACTACTGTCAGAGGTGCTTTTGACCCTATTGATGAACTTGCTGAGATAGCTCATGCTGAATCGATTTGGCTGCATGTAGATGCAGCATGGGGCGGAAGTTGCCTGTTTTCTTCCAAGAAGAGACATTTGATGAATGGAGTAGAACTAGCAGATAGCGTATGTTGGGATGCACACAAAATGATGGGCATGCCATTGATTTGTAGTGCTTTTATCATAAAGCAGCCAGAGATACTGAGAAGTGTTTGTTCACACGGAGATGTTGCACATTATTTATTCCATGAAGAATCTAAAGACTTTGACTTAGGAAGATATTCACTACAATGCGGAAGAAGAAATGATTCGCTTAAGTTGTGGTTGGCATGGAGAGAGATTGGAGACTCTGGCTGGGCTAGAATGGTTGATGATTATTGCAGTCTAGCCGATCATCTAGAGCAGAGGGTTACCGAAGATTCCGAGTTGGAAATGATGTCACACAGAGATTGGACAAATGTTTGCATCAGATATAATGATAATTCTGGCGACCATGACTTGAACGAACTTAATGCACAAATTAGAGATAGGCTGCTAAAAGAAGGAGAGATTCTAGTAAGTCGCTCAAATATTGGTACAGATGTAATACTTAGGCCTGTAATATCAAACCCATCTGTGACCTCTGATATACTCGATAGGCTTGTTGAAAAAGTCAAGAATCATGCATCAGATATTATCTCTGGCATACCTCCATCTAAATGAGTTAGGAACTATCTCTTTTACTTGAGTTTAAGGAGTGTCTAGTTTTCCAATA
>TARA_B110001452_G_scaffold267263_1_pt1 | contig 19976 bp, 17 predicted proteins | sample TARA_B110001452 | Tara Oceans TARA_B110001452 (sample SAMEA4396971) | marine metagenome | biome: Polar Biome; feature: [DCM] deep chlorophyll maximum layer (ENVO:01000326); material: water (ENVO:00002006), including particulate matter (ENVO:01000060) such as... | depth 25 m
CAGTATAGATATCAATATGTAGGCGTTCTCTAAGCATCCTCCATTGTATTTTTCAAAGCAATATATATAGCGAATAAAGAAAATGCAAAATGTATCATCAGCAAATAGAATTTGATAGGAATTAATTTATTCAAATCGGTTAAGTTAAAAACAAAGTATTTAGGTCTCTCTGAAGGTCGTCTTATTTCTTGTTCCATCGAGTACAGATTTACTCCTATGATGAAGTAAATCGATATTTTGTTCATCCTAGATAACTCATCCTATATATTGTTCCACTTTTGTCATCTGAGAGGAGTATTGAACCATCTTCAAGTACCAAAATATCCACGGGACGTCCCCAAGCAGTATTCGTGCTCTTATTTAAAAAACCTTCAACAAAAGTTTCGTAATGGATGCCAACGCCATTCTCCTCGGTGACAAGGGATAGTTTATGTCCCGTGTGGCCAGCATTTTTGGATCGGTTCCAACTGCCATGTTCAGGAATGATTATTTTATTTTTATAAGAAGGCGGAAACATATTTCCCGTGTAAAACTTAAGACCTAAAGGAGCAACATGTGGCCCTAAATTGAATGCTGGAGAGGTATAATTTTCACAACTTTTATCTTGACCAAATTCAGGATCTAATATGAGCCCAGCATGGCAATAAGGAAATCCAAAATGTTGACCTGCCGCACTGAGTCGATTCAATTCACAAGGAGGCAAGTCATCACCGAGTAAATCTCTACCATTATCCGTAAACCACATTTCTCCAGTTATTGGGTGCCAAGTTAAACCAACGGTATTCCGTACGCCTTTGGCCACTATCTCTCGATTGGTTCCATCGGCATCCATACTGATAATTGAGGCATAATAGGTATCATCCTTGGTTTCGCAAACATTACAAGGGGCACCTACGGGTACATATAATTTACCATCCGGCCCGAAAGCGATGTACTTCCATCCATGATGGCTGTCTTCAGGGAAGTCATTGTATATTAAAGTGGCTTTGGGATCATTTAAGTTATCTTCAATAGCATCATAGCGCCATAGCTTATCTATTTCAGCAACATACAGTGCGCCATCTTTGAAGGCAATTCCATTAGGCATGATTAAATCCTTGGCTATAGTATACAGCGTATCCGCTTTCATATCATTGTTTCTGTCTTGGAGGGCATAAACGGAACCATTGGCCTTATTGCCAACAAACAGCGTTCCATCCGGGCTCATGGCCATAGATCGGGCATTGTCTACGCGGCCGTACACTTCCACTTGAAAGCCCTTTGGCATTAGAAGAGAATCTAGAAAGAGACCCTCTTCTGAAGTCAAACTTGCTTGATTTGAATAAACTTGCGAGGCGGGATCAGTACACGCTAGGATGATAAAGGGTAGGGTTAAAAAAAATAGTGACTTCATATTATTCAAAATTTAAACGTTATTTATTACCATCCGTTAAGGTACTCATTTACATATTGTAAGACGCCAATGCATCAGTTTAATTGTTTACTGAATGAATCGGAGTTCTGTCCATCAATAGCTTGCTTTATCCAGATCGGTATCATTGGATGTTTTCGGTTGTTTTTCTCCGTATCCTTTGGCTAAGATAGGAGATTCATAGATTCCCTTGTAGACCAAATAGGCTTTGACTGCGTCAGAGTGCCGCTGAGACAGTCGCAGTTTACTTTCCTCATTACCTACATCATCTGTATGAGAGGCAATTTCAATGCGACAATATTTGCTTTTTGAAAGGCTACTATACATCTCATCTAAACCTGCAAGATCATTTTCAGGAATTTCAGCACTATTAGAGATAAAATGAATACTAAGTTCCAAATAAATCCTCATAGGCCTCAGTGGTACTTATTTGGAATTCTCTCGGCATGTTTAATTAACCTTGGATTACTTTAATTTTGAATGAATAATTCATGATAATCCAATTCATTTGCTCAGGAATACCTAAATTCTTAAAAATGAATAGGGGAGTAGATTTAAAGATTTTGATAGCATACATTTCACCTTGATCGAGCACAATAGAATTTTCCCATCGATATTGGTGATCAGTGCTTGAGAAAAACCAATAGAAACTGTCATATTTCATACGAGTAAGTTGGGCATTGGTTTATGAGATTTGGTCAAAGTCGGTCACCTGAGTTGAAAGTAGGCATTTCCCTGAAGCAACGTCTTGCCCTTGAGTAAAAGAGAATGATAAGTAACTGAAAAGCAAATAGATTGAGCAAGGTATCATTTGATTTTTTCATTCAATTTTAGAATCAACCTATACTTTTTTTTGTAAAAAAAACAGAAGATTCATAAAATAGATGCTTTTAATGAAGGGATAAGTGAAATTCATGGCGTCATATTCTTCAGGCCAGCTATCCCTGACTCCTCCAAAGATAAGGATTAAAAGGAGTGTAAAAATATGAAAAATAGATTCTAGATAGATTAGCAGCATTCATGGATAACGATATTTTGCTATTGCTTACACAGAAAATAGATAAAAGTTTCACTGATTGAGATAGTAAAATTAATCGTTTATGGATTTGAGTGACATCAAAAAAACAAAAGATTCTTTAGGATTATCTTTGAATGGATTAAATGAACAAACGTTTTAGAGTAATTTAATTTTAGCAGCGCACCTGGACTAAATGAATTTGAGAGATTCTTAAAAAAAGTGTTAGCTAGTCATTTTTGATTCTTTGTTATTTTTACACCTCTTGAGCAGTGAATTTTTTTCATTCTTTAAAAAAAATTTATCAAAATCGGACAAAGGATAAATACTAAATCTCATGATAACTCTTATTGAAAATGCTTTTAATCACCTAGACCGAATAGCGATTAGTGATAATAATCAAAGTTATACCTATCGGCAACTTTTGGATGCATCACAAAAAATTGCTATTGCTCTTTTAGAAGATAGAAAAGACCTTAATGAGGCTAGAATTGCTTTTATCGTGGCCCCTAGTTTTGAATACGCATGTATTCAATGGGGGATTTGGCGTGCAGGCGGCATTGCGGTCCCACTTTGCGTCAAACATCCTTACGATGCGATAAAGTATGTCACTGAAGATGCTCAGGCTGAGGCAGTGGTTTTTTCATATGGTTACAGAGCACTTATTGAGCCTCTATTTCAAGATTTCGAATTACGAAGAATTTCCATAGAAGCTGTAATGCTGTCAGTGGAGGAGGAAAAGCCGAGGCTGCCACAGATTTCCCTTGATCGGAGAGGCATGATCATTTATACCAGTGGCACTACAGGCAAACCCAAAGGAGTGGTGAGTACCCACCAAAACATTGAAGCTCAGATTAAGTCCTTAGTGACCTCATGGGAATGGACAAAAGAAGATCACATCTTAAATATTCTCCCACTTCATCACGTACATGGGATCATTAATGTTTTAAGTTGTGCACTGTGGAGTGGGGCTTGTTGTGAATTCTTAGAGAAATTTGAGGCAAAAAAAGTATTCGATGTCTTTTGTAGACAAGAGGTCAATCTGTTCATGGCCGTTCCAACGATTTATTATCGCCTCATTCATTATTGGAAGGAATTAACCGCAGCAGACCAACAAAAAATAACTGCTTCCTTTAAGGATTTTCGGCTGATGGTGTCGGGATCTGCGGCTTTACCGATTTCCACCCTTGAGGAGTGGGAAAAGATCAGTGGTCATACTTTATTAGAACGATACGGGATGACCGAAATGGGTATGGCCATAAGTAATCCTTATAGAGGAACTCGAAAGTCTGGTCATATTGGCCTAGCCCTTGTAGGGGTTATGATAAGAATAGCAGATGAAAATAACCATACGGTAGTCGATGGCATATCAGGAGAAATTCAAGTCAAAGGGCCCAATGTTTTTAAAGAATATTGGGAGAAACCAAGCGAAACCGAAGGATCCTTTATAGATGGCTGGTTCAAAACGGGTGATATAGCTGTTTTTGAAAAAGGTAGTTATAAAATATTGGGTAGAAATTCAGTTGACATCATCAAATCAGGAGGTTATAAAATATCTGCTTTGGAGATCGAAGAAGTGCTCAGGAAGCATCCAGCTATTGAAGACTGTGCCGTAGTAGGTATTCCGGATGAGGAATGGGGAGAAATCATAGGGGCAAGTCTTATCATGATCCGTGATCAAGAAACCACTACAGCAATAAAGGAATGGCTAAAAGATAAATTACCTGACTACAAAATACCTCGAAAATATTTAATTCAGACTGATCTCCCCCGAAATGTAATGGGCAAAGTCACCAAAAAAGTATTGCAGAAAATATTTACCGAGGGCGCAAATAAATAGGCTTGAATTACAAAAAGATATTATCAATTATTTATGAGCGATCATAAAAATATTTATATTCCTTTTTCGGTGGAATGCGTTCCAGAAACCTGGATCCAGGAATAAAGAAGAGGCGGTAATTTAAAGACAGGATTGAAACTTCATTCTTAACCGTAGATTGAGTGATCAGACACCACACAAAAAAATGAGAATAATGATTAAAAATCACTTTCGCACAGTTTTTCTAAAAAGCATGATCCTTATTTATTAACCCCCTAAACCGAGCAAGCATGCATCGTTGAAATGGGCTTTTCTCAGTAAAAAATTATACGCGCTCAATAATCAGAGCACTCGCACCTCCGCCACCATTGCAAATAGCGGCACAACCAATAGTGGCATCTTTAGATTGCAATACATTTTGTAGCGTAGTGACAATTCTCGCTCCTGAGGCACCCAAAGGATGACCCAAAGAAACGGCGCCGCCATGTACATTTACCTTTTTGATATCGATATTCAATATCTTGTTAAAAGCCAGAGGTACCACAGAAAAAGCCTCATTGACCTCGAAATAATCGACATCGCCAAAATTTAACTTAGCAAGAGCCAAGGCCTTTGGAGCGGCAAGGGTAGGCGCCGTGGTAAACCATGCCGGTTCATGGGCGGTATCTGCAAAAGATAAAATTTTTGCCAATGGATTTAAATCATATTTTTTGACTGCGGTAGGACTTGCCAAAATCAAGGCTGCCGCCCCATCATTCATCGTTGATGCATTAGCCGCGGTCACCGTGCCGGTTGGTGAAAATGCAGCACGCAATTGGGGGATTTTTTCAAATTTGACATTTTTGTACTCTTCATCTTCAAGGATGAGTCTGGTTTCGCCTCTTCTTTGTGGTACAGAAACTCCTACTATTTCATTGGATAAAACACCATTTTCAGTATTTAAAGCAGTATTTTGGTAAGAGCGAATGGCATAGGCATCTTGTTCTGCTCTTGTGATATCGTATTTTGCAGCCGTTTGATCAGCAAAGACACCCATTGCGATTTCATCATAGGGATCTAGTAAACCATCTTTATGTAATCCGTCGATCAAGGCTGCATTGCCATATTTATAACCATATCTGGCTTTGGGAATATAATAAGGAATGGCAGACATGTTTTCCATGCCCCCTGCGACTAAAACATCCGCTTGACCCAACATAATGCTTTGGGCAGCGAACATGATAGATTTGGCACCAGAGGCGCAGACTTTATTTACCGTAGTACAAGGGGCGGTATTCGGAATACCAGCGGCTAGGGCAGCTTGACGAGCGGGTGCTTGGCCTAAATTGGCCGAGCAGACATTACCCATAAAAACTTCGTCAACATTTTTTGGGTCAATATTTCCTTTTTCTAAGGCTCCTTTAATCGCTGCGGTACCTAATTCAGTCGCTGATACATTGGCAAACATTCCACCAAAACTACCCAGGGGGGTACGAACCGCAGACACGATATAAACTTCTTTATTTGACATCTTCTTTTTATTAATACAACAAAGATAATTTTTCTTCAGTTATATAGACCCATATCTTCAGGTAAGTGAATCGGTAGCGTGCTTGAGATCAGTGTGGGAGTCAGATGTAGTGCTTAATGATGTGAAACCCATCAGTTAATTTTTTAACGTATTTTTATAGAATTCATACCCTTTAACAGCCGGCCCCTGAATCAATTCAGTATAAAAAAAGTTTATGACGATTCTCTTTAAATATTTTGTACTCTCAAGAGGTTAAGACAGATGTAATGATTTATTTTTAAGTAATTAGAGCTGAATTTGGCATAAAAGAAGGGTCTTGTCTACCTTTGCGCCCGCATGATCAGTATTGATAATATTAGTTATTACCTAGGTGAGCGAATTCTCTATGAGGACGCTTCTTTATTCATCACACCTAAAGACAAAATAGGTCTTATTGGCCTCAATGGTACGGGTAAATCTACTTTGCTCAAGATGCTGGTGGGAGAGGTAGAATTGGCTTCAGGAAATATTTCTCAAAGTAAAAGTACGTCGATTGGATTTTTGAATCAAGATCTGCTATCCTACCAAAGTGATGAGCCCATTCTTGAAGTAGCCATGCAGGCTTTTCATCAGGCCCTTGATTTGCAACATCAAATAGACGTCATTCTCAAGGAAATGGAAGAAAATTACACAGATAAATTACTCGAAAGACTGTCTTTATTGCAGGAGCAGTTTGAAGCGGCTGATGGCTATAGGATTCAGTCTCAAGCGGAGGAATTGTTGGAGGGCATAGGATTTAAGACGGCAGACCTTAAACGACCACTTAGAGAGTTTTCGGGAGGGTGGAGGATGCGCGTCATGTTGGCTAAGTTACTTTTAGAGAAGCCTTCCCTACTGATGCTAGATGAGCCTACCAACCACTTAGATTTACCTTCTATACAATGGATTGAGTCTTACCTACAGAGTTATGAAGGGGCGTATATCATTGTTTCTCACGATCGCACCTTTCTCAACAGCACGGTCAATAAAATAGTTGAAGTATATGCGAGTAAACTCAATTTATACTCGGGTAATTACGATTATTATCTTGAAGAAAAAGAATTACGCAATGAGGTACAGCAAAATGCTTTTGAAAATCAACAGCAAAAAATCAAAGAAGCTGAAAGATTCATAGAGCGATTCAAAGCAAAAGCGACTAAGGCCAAACAGGCCCAGTCCAAGGTAAAGCAATTGGAAAAATTAGATAGGATTGAAGCAGTTGTTGACGAAAACATGCAGGTCAATTTTAAATTTAATTTTAAGACTCAGTCGGGACGCCATGTAAAGCGACTTCAAGACATTAGTAAGTCTTATGGAGATTTAGATATTTTAGAAAAGGCAACTCTCGGTTTGCAGCGTGGGGATAAGGTGGCATTGATTGGTGCAAACGGTAAGGGCAAATCAACTGTTTTACGTATCATAGCAGGTACCGAAGCCCATGAAGGTCAAGTGGAAACAGGTCACAATGTATTGATGTCCTTTTATGCCCAGCATCAACTGGAGGCGCTTAACATCAACAATGACCTCGTTGAAGAGCTCAAACAGGAAGGAACCGGTAAAAATGAGCAAGAATTACGGGGTGTTTTGGGATGCTTTTTGTTCAGTGGAGATGAAGTATTCAAAAAAATAAAGGTGCTCTCCGGAGGTGAGAAATCTCGAGTAGCTCTAGCCAAAGCCCTGATCTCTGAAGCCAACTTTTTATTACTCGATGAGCCCACTAACCACCTAGATATGCTTTCGGTAGGTATTTTGGTGCAGGCTTTGCAGCAATATGAGGGTACATTTTTGGTAGTTTCACACGACAGGCATTTTATCACGAAGGTGGCCAACAAAATTTGGTGGATTGAAGATCATCAACTAAAGGAATATCCGGGTACTTATGAAGAATATCAGTGGTGGATGAGTCAGCGTACATCACCAACGAAATTGGCTGTAAAAAAAGAGAAAAAATCAAAGACCAAAGTCAAAGAAAAACCAATCAACCCCCAATCTCAGAGGACGTTGAAAAGGCAAATGGTTGATGTAGAATATCAAATACAGGAACGAGAGGCATTGATAAAATCTTTAGAAACAGAGATGACCCAACCAGAGGTTTATCAGGATAGTGATAAACTTTCCAAGTTAAATGATCAATTTCAAAAAGTGAAGAATGAATTAGATCAATTGACCAAAGAATGGGAAGTTCTGATCTCGTCTACTGAATAATTGAAATTAGTATCAATTTTATTATGTTATTTCCATAATTTTTATGCAGCATATAAAAGGAGGGCAATAAAAAAAAGGAAATAGAAAAATAAAGATGAAAGAATAGTGGTAGCTCTAAAAGATGTTTATATTAGTAGCGAGGAGGGGAGTTGAACCCCTGACCTCCGGGTTATGAATCCGACGCTCTAACCAACTGAGCTACCTCGCCATGTCTTAATACAAACATTGAAAGGAGCGCAATTTAACAACAAATTATTATTAATTATGATTGGGCTAATATTTTTTATTACCTTGTCGAAAATCTTTTTTTATGAATAAAAGTAAGTTTATAGGAGAATACAGCATCAATGCATCACGGAAAATGTTGTTTCCTTATATCAGTACTGCATCTGGACTTTCGCAGTGGTTTGCAGATGACGTCAATATCACAGAAGACAAAGTATATACCATGCTTTGGGATGGCGAGGTAAATAGGGCCAGAATTGTTTCGATCAAAGCCAATCAACATATTAAATTTGAGTTTGAGGGAGAAGATGATGACGATTTAAATTCCATCGAAATTCGACTGGAAATGAATGAACTGACCCAAGAGGTTTATATAAAAATTACTGACTATTCTGATTTAGATGATCAAGAAATCTCCGATCTATGGGAGGGTTTGATACATGACTTGAAAGAAATTGTTGGTGGTTAATTGTTATAAAACATCTTTGTTTCTCATTTGAAGAGCAATGTTGAGAGAAAATGAGGAGGCTGGATAAACTCATTCTTAAATCTTTTATTGGTCCATTTTTCTTGACAACGATTGTTGCGACTTTCATTCTATTGGTCCAATATATGCTCAAGTATTTCGACGATTTTGTTGGAAAAAATTTGGGATTCAAAGTTTTTGGGGAGTTACTCTTTTATTTCAGTATCAATATTCTTCCAAATGCACTTCCACTAGGTGTTTTAATTTCCTCTTTGATGACCTTTGGCAATCTGGGAGAAAATTTTGAGTTATCAGCCATAAAAAGTGCTGGTATATCTCTTACTAGGACATTGAGACCTATATTTTTTTTCATTTTGGTCTTGACTATAGCTGCATTTTTCTTTAATGATTACGTAGTTCCAGCAGCCAACCTGAAGGCGTACAGCCTTATCTATGACATCAAACACCAAAAACCTGCTTTAGATATTAAAAAAGGAGTTTTCTACAATGGTATCCCTAATTATAGTATCAAAGCCAACGAAAAATTCAATGATAACATTACACTCAAGGATGTCATGATCTATGATCATACTCGAAAAAACGGTAATAATTTTGTTATTTTGGCCGATTCCTCAAGAATGTTTTCAATGTATAACGATAAGTATCTGAAATTAGAACTTTTCGATGGACAATACTTTAATCAACAGGCGACTAAGAACAATCGGGTAGATCAATTTCAGCGCACCTCTTTCGATCAAATGTATATGATGTTCAGTCTATCTTCTTTTGATCTTAAAAGAACAAGGGAGGAGCTTTTTCAGAACAACAGGCAAATGAAAAATATTGAGGAATTGACCTCAGATATTGATTCAATTCAGTCGGAGCAAGAATTAGCATTAATTGGATTACATGAATTTTCTAAAAAGTATTTGTTCCATCGCCTGGATCGAGAAAGTTATCAAAATGAAAAGCATGATTCACTGAAGTCGAAGAGCGATACCCTGATCGAAAATAATGGCCCACAGAATCAGTCAGGAAAAGCAAAGGCTTCTTTGATTAATCTTAACTTTTCATCCCGTATTGCTTTTAGCCAATCAAGAGACAGCATCATACTAGAAGATGTACCGTTAACTTCAAGGCAAAAAATTCGAAAAGAAGCAGGAGGGACTTATTTGTTACCTGAGAATCAATTGAGTAAATTAGGTAAAATGAATCTGAAAGCCTTGGATTCTTTATTTACTACCTTACGCAAAAGAGGTGCAATTCTGCAATGGGCGTTAACAAGGATCAGAACCTATAAAGTTAACATTTCAAGCAGTAAGTCTAAATTAAAGCGACTTAGATTCGAATCGGAGCGATATAAAATCGCCAAGTTTAAAAAATACAGTCAGGCTTTTGCTTGTATGGTTATGTTTTTGATAGGGGCACCGCTTGGTGCGATTATCAAGAAAGGAGGGCTAGGTTTTCCAGTAATTATTTCCATCTTTTTTTATATTTTTTATTATGTAGCCAGCATACTCAGTGAGAAGTGGGCCGTCGCTGGTTTTGTTAATGGTGCTTATTCTGTTTGGATGGCAGACTTGATCCTATTGCCCATCGGTCTGTTTTTTTTGAGACAAGCTAGGGTGGATGCGCGACTTTTCGATAATGATTATTATTCAGTGGTGATTGATAAGTTTAAACAACGCCTGTTCAAAAAATTAAAACATTAAAGAGTTTGTATTCAAATTTAGTATTGATTAAATTTGCGCGTTATTGAAACGTATTAATTCATAAAGTTAATTTTTAAGACATAAATGTATTTAACAGCAGAGAAAAAACAAGAGTTTTTCAAAACACATGGTAAGGGAACGCAAGACACTGGCGCATCGGAGTCTCAAATTGCTTTATTTACCTACCGCATTAACCACCTTACAGATCATTTAAAGGTGAATAAAAAAGACCACTCAACCCGCTTAGGGTTGTTAAAGTTGGTAGGAAAGCGGAGGAGACTTCTCGATTTTCTCTACAAAAACGAAATTGAGCAATATCGTGCTATAATAGCCAAACTCAATCTAAGAAAGTAATAATATTTTAAGGGAGCTGTTTCAAGGTTCTCTTTTTCTTCAAATTTTGATTTAATAAAATTATGCTTCCATCATTCAAGCAAAAAACATTTTCATTACCTGATGGTACTTCTATCACCATCGAAACAGGTAAATTAGCTAAACAGGCAGACGGATCAGCCGTCGTAAAAGTGGGTGACATGATGTTGCTGGCTACCGTAGTATCCAAAAAAACCGCTGGGGATAACGTTGATTTTCTTCCATTATCGGTTGATTATCAAGAGAAATTCGCTGCGGCAGGAAAAATACCAGGAGGATTTCTAAAAAGAGAAAGTAGGCTTTCTGATTATGAAATTCTTATATGTAGACTGGTAGATAGGGCTCTAAGACCCTTGTTTCCTGATGATTACCACGCAGATACACAGGTAATGATCAGTCTTATTTCGGCAGATCCAAAGATTATGCCCATAGCTTATGCTGCCCTAGCAGCTTCTGCTGCATTGGCTGTTTCAGACATACCTTTCAATGGACCTATTTCAGAAGCCAAGGTAGCTCAAGTAGCAGGTGCTTATGTAGTAAATCCTTCTGTAGAACAAAGCGCGGAAGCTAAAATGGAGTTGATTGTAGCAGGTTCGGCTGACAATATCACGATGGTAGAAGGTGAGTGTAAAGAGGTTCAGGAAGCCGAAATGCTTGAAGCGATTAAAGTAGCACATGAGGCGATCAAAATCCAATGTGCCGCTCAACTTGAGTTAGCTCAAGAGGTTGGAGCCACAGAAAAGCGTACTTATGATCATGAAAATCATGATTTACCATTGGATGACATGATTAAGGCAGCTTGCTATGATCAATGTTATGCCGTGGCTAAGGAAGGTATTGCCAACAAAGAAATTCGTAAAGAAAAGTTTGGTGCCATAATTGATACATTTGTTGATGGATTAGGAGAGGATCATCAGTATGATCATTTTTTGATACGAAAATATTACCATGATGTCCAAAAGGATGCGATTAGAAATTGTGTGATGGATTCAAGTGTCAGACTAGATGGTAGGCAATTAGATGAAATTCGACCTATTTGGAGTGAAATAGATTATTTACCAGGTGCACATGGTTCTGCGGTTTTTACTAGAGGTGAAACTCAATCATTGACCTCCGTTACTCTAGGATCTAAAGTAGATGAGCAAATGATCGATGGTGCCATGCATTCAGGCTATAACAAATTCATTCTGCACTATAATTTTCCAGGATTTTCTACGGGAGAAGTAAGACCCAATAGAGGTCCGGGAAGAAGAGAGGTAGGACATGGAAATTTAGCCATGAGGGCTTTAAAGCCCGTACTTCCTCCAGAAAGTCCTTATACCATAAGAATTGTTTCAGACATACTCGAATCCAATGGATCTTCATCCATGGCAACAGTTTGCGCAGGTACATTGGCTTTGATGGACGCTGGCATTCAGATAACCAAACCCGTATCAGGAATAGCCATGGGAATGATTTCTGAAAAAGACGGTTCTCGTTATTCGGTGCTTTCGGACATTTTAGGTGATGAAGATCATTTAGGAGACATGGACTTTAAGGTTACCGGTACACGAGATGGCATCACTGCTTGTCAGATGGACATTAAAGTAGATGGTTTGTCGTATGACATTCTTGAAGAAGCTATGGAGCAAGCCAAGAAAGGAAGGATACATATTTTGGACAAAATTACAGATACTATTGAAGTGCCAAGGGCTGAAATGAAACCAAATGCCCCAAGATTAATTTCTATTGTCATTGATAGAGACATGATTGGTGCAGTGATTGGGCCTGGAGGTAAAGTAGTCCAGGAAATTCAACGTGAGACCGGCGCGACGGTGGTTATCGAGGAAACGCCCAAAGGAGGATTGGTGAATATTTTTGCAGTCAATAAAGAGGTACTAGATAAGGCGGCCAATTGGGTTAAAGGAATCGTGGCCATGCCTGAAGAGGGTGAAGTATATGAGGGTAAAGTTAAATCTATTATGCCATTTGGTGCTTTTATTGAATTCATGCCAGGCAAGGATGGCCTACTCCATATCTCTGAAGTGAAGTGGGAGAGATTGGAGAAGATGGAAGGTGTCATGGAGGTAGGAGAAGAAGTGAAAGTAAAGCTGATCGAGATCGATAAAAAGACGGGTAAATACCGATTGTCAAGAAAGGTTCTACTACCTAGGCCTGAATAAATATGAGGAAGACGCCCCTTAGGGATATCTTTTTTGTTTGATATGTTTACATCTTGCCATGAGACCTTGAACATCTCACTCAAAAGATATCCATTGATGTTTTAGGATAGCGCTTATATAAAACTTACGTACAGATTCACTCGAATGAGCTGGACTTGTGCCCATTATTTAGGGTCATTGCGTTAGCTTTTAGATATTCATAAATTAAACCAAATAGATGACTTATTCTATTAAGTATTCTAAACTCTAATGGATGCTCTTAGAACTTTGAAATACTCATTTATTTACAAAGCACGGCCCTACAATCACCGCAGCTACCTACAGCCTAGCAGAAAACAGTACTAATGGTACGGTACTAGGAACTGTAGAAGCTTCAGATCCTGATGGTGATACTTTGCTTATGTGATTGCAAGTGGCAATGATGCTGAAGGCTTTAGTTTGGATAATGAGAGTGGAGAGTTGACCGTATCAACGAGTTCAGCACTGGACTTTGAGACCACACCTACTTTTAATTTAGGTATTGAGGTTTCTGATGGTTCATTAAGTGATTTAGCTATTTTTACCATCGGCTTAACTGATGTCGAGGAAGATGAAGAAGAGGAAGAGGAAGAAACTCTATCCCTAGCGGATGCCTCAGCGATGATCTACCTCAATCCCTCAAATGGCATAGTTAATATCAAGATGGTAGCCTTGAAAGAAGCTACGATCTATAACCTCTCTAATAAAAGAATCATGAGGTCTACCGATAATCGCCTTGATGTGAGTGTGCTCAGCGAGGGAGTATATACCATCAAGCTAGAGAATAGGAGTGGAGATCGCTTTTCGACGAGGTTGATCAAGGAGTAGATATAAATTATTTTATTTATTTGGACACCGCGTACTGAAATGCTAATTGATGTGCCAAAAACAGGATATTTTAGGAGCATCTAAAGGCATATAAAATTATCAGGCAAGTACTTTTTTGATAAAAAAATTGCTTTTTGATTTAAATCTAATTCATTAACTTTAAAGAAGGATACGTTGCATCTATTAGGTTTTTAAGACCTAACTTCAAGTGATTATGGGTTAACAGCATATGAAAAAATTAAAATATTTTTTAGGTTTAATACTTATCACTACACTGAGTTGCCAAGTACCATCTGTAGATGATGAACAGAAGTTAACTCACTTGATAGATACTTATCAAGAACATAAGGGGTTTGATAGATCACGTTATCCGCTAGGACTTTATACGCAAGCATATTATGCCCAGGAAGCTCAATTTGCTGATAGCTTAAAGCGTGAACTTACTCAACTTTCTACTTTGAAATTTGATGAAAATAACCAAATTTCAGCTGCTTTACTCGCTTTTATCTTACAAGAAAAAATAGATTTCTATAGCTATGATCGGTATTTAAATCCCATCCTATCAGATGCTGGATTTCACAGCAATCTTACTTACCAAGTAAAACCTTTAAATGATTTTGGACAAGTGAAGTCTTATTTAAATAAATTGAATGCAATACCAGAATTTGTAAACCAGCATTTCATCAATTTACGAGTAGGTCTGGAAAAAGGAGTTTCGCAGCCTTTGGTCATATTTGAGGGATATCAGTCTACTTATGAAGATCACATCGTTTCATCATATGATCAAAGTTATTACTATGAACCTTTCAAAAAGTTGCCACAAGGGTTAACGCAAACCCAAAAAGATTCTGTTTTAGCAGCCGCTAAATTGGCCATTGAGACTCAGGTGATTCCACAGTTTATAAGGATTAAAGATTTTTTTGAGTCGGTATATTTACCTAACACCAGAACAACTCTCGGTATTTCTGAAACGCCAAATGGCCGTGAATATTATCAGAATCGAATTGATTTTTATACCACTAGTACCGAGTATACTGCAGAGAGTATTCATCAAATAGGACTGAGTGAGGTCAGTAGAATCAGGACTCAGATGGAGCAGATTATTGAAGATTTAGAATTTAAAGGTAGTTTTGAAGCGTTTTTAACTTTTCTGAGAACAGATAAGCAGTTTTATGCTACCACGCCCAAGGAATTATTGATGATTGCTCGTGACATGGCCAAACGAGTGGATGCTCAGTTGCCTCGCTTTTTTAAGACGCTCCCACGTAAACCATATGGTGTAGCACCGGTTCCTGATGCCATTGCACCAAAATATACCGGGGGAAGATATGTTGGGACTGATGCTGAGAGTACAGAACCTGGATATTATTGGGTCAACACTTATAATTTACCAAGTAGAACCTTATATACTCTTCCTTCGCTCACTGTACATGAAGCCGTTCCAGGGCACCATTTGCAAGGAAGCTTAAATGCTGAGTTAGGAGGAAGTATACCCCAATTCAGGCGTGATTTATATCTTTCAGCTTATGGAGAAGGTTGGGGCTTATACAGTGAGTTTCTAGCTGAAGAAATGGGTATGTATACTACGTTGTATGAGCAGTTTGGAAAGTTAACGTACGAAATGTGGCGGGCCTGCAGATTGGTGGTAGATACGGGCATTCATGACAAAGGATGGAGCAGAGATCAAGTAGTTCATTTCATGTCGGTGAATACCGCGCTGTCGCTGCATGAAATCAATACTGAAACAGATCGATATATCTCGTGGCCAGGTCAGGCTTTATCCTATAAAATAGGTGAATTGAAAATACGAGAATTGCGTCAAAAAGCAGAAGAATCACTTGGCACTAAGTTTGATATTCGTGACTTTCATGAAGTTATATTGGCACAAGGCACGGTCACCTTACCTATCATGGAGTTGAGGGTTAAGGCCTACATCGACGCGCAGAGGCTTAATTAATTGATTTCAAATTTCTCTCTTAAATTAAGCATTTGTCGTAAAGACATCCTTTGATTTCTTCACTGAGTGTTTACTAAATTTATTAAAAAATAAGGGGTAGGAGTATTCCCTTTCTTATATTTGTGCTCGGAAACTGAGGTGCTTGCACTTCAGAATTTTTTTACAACGAATATATGAAGGAAGACGACACAACAAACGAGCATGTTCAAGTTTTGATTATTGGTTCAGGCCCTGCCGGGTACACTGCTGCTATTTATGCTGCTAGGGCCGGTTTAAAGCCGGTTTTGTATACGGGAGCTGAGCCAGGAGGACAACTAACAATCACTACAGATGTAGAAAATTATCCGGGTTATCCTGAGGGGGTGACTGGCCCTCAGATGATGGTTGAATTTCAAAAACAGGCAGAGCGTTTTGATACGGATGTTCGTTATGGAGTAGTAACGGATGTAGATTTTTCTGGATGGCCCCATGAAGTTACCATTGATGGTAAGAAAAAAATGAAAGCTGATGCGGTCATTATATCTACTGGAGCTTCTGCCAAATGGCTAGGCTTAGCCGATGAAATAAGGCTCAATGGACAAGGCGTTTCTGCTTGTGCCGTTTGTGATGGCTTTTTTTTTAAAGGACAAGATGTTGCTGTTGTGGGTGCAGGGGATACGGCTGCTGAGGAAGCTTCTTATCTTTCCAAGTTGGCCAATAAGGTATATATGATTGTGAGAAGAGATGAGATGCGAGCTTCTAAAATTATGCAGCAGCGCGTATTCAATGCTAAAAATATTGAAATACTTTGGAATACCGAAACTGAAGGATTGATCGGAGAAAATCAAGTGGAAGGTGTCGTGATTGTCAATAATAAAACAGGAGAAAAAAGAGTTTTAAATGCAACAGGTTTTTTTGTAGCCATTGGACACAAGCCCAATACGGAGATTTTTGAATCTGTGTTAGATCTTGACGAGAGTGGTTACATTATTACAACGCCTGGAACCTCTAAAACTCAAATTGAGGGAGTTTTTGCTACGGGTGATGCCCAAGATAGAATCTACAGACAGGCGGTGACGGCAGCAGGAAGTGGCTGTATGGGGGCTTTAGATGCCGAAAGGTTCCTGGCTCAAAAAGAGGTAGAGTTGGCAGAAGTAACCCAATAATGGAGCCCATGAAATTGGATATATTGGCTATATCAGCGCATCCCGATGACATAGAACTTTCTTGTAGTGGGACGCTGATCGCACACAAGACTCAGGGCTATACAACAGGAATATTAGATCTGACTGAAGGTGAGATGAGTACGCGTGGGACGCCTGAAACACGGCATAAAGAGTCTGCTGAAGCTTCTGAAATCATGGGGCTTTCTATGCGTGAGAATCTGGGTTTACCCGACGCTAAATTTGATTTGAGCTTTGAAAATCAATTGCGTGTGATCAAGGTATTGCGGAAGTTCAGACCGGAAATCATACTCGCCAATGCACTTTACGATCGACATCCTGATCATGTACGTGCGGCACAACTGATCGAAGAAGCAGTCTTTAAATCGGGTTTGGTCAAAATAGAGACTGAGGATAATGGCGAAAATCAATCGCCTTGGAGACCCAAAAAAGTCTATCATTATATTCAAAGTGTCTCCTCAGAACCTGACTTTATTTGTGATATATCAGCTCACATGGAGGAGAAGATGGCGGCCATCAGAGTTTTCAAATCTCAGTTTTTTGATCCAAAAAGTAAGGAGCCCGATACTTATATTTCAAATCCGGATTTTTTGAAGCTCATCGAAGCGCGTTCGCGTGAATGGGGTCATCGGGTTGGTGTTTCTTTTGGTGAAGGCTTTGTTCAACGGCAGTCGTTAGGAGTTAAAAATTTATTTGATTTGGTCTGATGCGAATGCATCTTGTTGCCTGTTTACTTAAATACGTAAAAAGCATCAATGATTAACCTGTGATATTAAGGTTGATCAATCATTATCTTCAACTCCCCTCTATTTAAATATACAGCACTTTAAAGAGATGTTTGACCTAATCTATTCAATGCTCGAATTTTGATGAGTTGATCTTGAGGTGTCAGGGTATTGAAGGAAGCTATTTTCCAATAATTCTCATTTAGATGACTCAGGCCCGCCTCAAGAGGGATGTTGGTATGAGCGTGATCTCTCGAAAAATGAATCATTTTCAATATCACGAAATAATCAAACCAATCATAAAATTGTTTGTAAAAGGAGGTTAAATTCCTGCTATTTTTTAATAATTTATCTAGTTTTTGATAAAAGTCAACGGCGTTTAGAAATTTTTGAATGGCTGCAGGTAAATTGGGCGATTGACCTTGAATGATTCGAGGCAAGCGGGTCATAAATGTTTTAATATCTTCAAAAATCAGAGGATTGTAGGCACTTAATATGTTCTCTTTATCTACCTGATAACCAATAAGTGCCCTACCGGTACCAAAGGGAACCCGATCAGAGGTTCTAGCGGCAGGATAAACCAACGCCTCATGAATTTCAGCAAAACCCGGCTTGCGCACTATTTTATTGAGGAAATAGAAATCTTCACCCGCTTTTTTGGTATTCATTCCTCCGTGCTTGCAATAATGATCCGAGTTTATGGTAATACAGCTGCCCAATGTTTGATGAACATGGGGATAGCCTGAATAGCGCAAGCCATCCGTATAATACCTTAAACCCAATTCATAGGGGATGATGCCACTTTCAAGGTCTAAAGGATGTTCGTAATCTAAAATGCCCGCATTCAAATTTTGATTTTTGTAGGCGCTGTAAATGGTGGCTAAATAACTATCACTGCATCGACAATCGCCATCGAAGCAAACGAGAATGCCAGAATGATTGAGTTTTTTGAACCACCGGGCCGCTTCGTCTAATCCGATTTTTCTGGCTAAACCCACACCTGCTTTTTTTTGAGGTAACCGTATATTTCCGACTTGAATATTGATTTGATCGGTATCCTTAATCTGTTTTATTTCCTCGTAAGCCCTTTGATTGAGATTGAGGTCATCTAAAGAACTTTGTTCGGGAGCATTAATGACTATTAGGAGGAGCACTCGGCACGGTACTTCGCTACAGGCCAATAGAGAATGGACTGCCAGACCTAGTTGGGATTCTTTATAGGCTGGAATCACTACAACCATTTCCAAATCTGACGGTGGATTGAAATGGGGAATCAGGGGTGTCTTCCAAGCGTATCGTTCGAAATAATAATCTTTGCTCAAGGAGAAAGTCGTGACAAGATCCATGCTGATTCAACACGCTTATAGAGGATCCGATCATGTAATCTATTCACACCCCCTTGCCAAAACTCCATACTCTCAGGCACCAATCGGTAGCCTCCCCAAAAATCAGGAAAAGGAACTTCTCCTTCAAGAAATTGTTGCTTGAGCTCGGAGAGTCGGTTTTCCAAAACTTGCCTTGAATCAATGACACTACTTTGCTTACTTACCCACGCGCCCAATTGGCTACCATACGGTCTACTGAAAAAATAGGCTTTTGATTCTTCGACGGGAATCCGCTCGACTTTACCCGTTACGATTACTTGCCTTTCAAGAGCATACCAAGGAAAAAGGAGGGAAGCACTGGGATTGGTTGCTAAATGTTGTGCTTTTCTAGAAGTGTAATTTGTAAAAAAAACGAACCCTGGAGGATTAAAATACTTGAGTAATACGGTACGTTGCGTAGGTGTATTATGGATATCTACCGTGCTTAAAACCATGGCATTGGGTTCTAAAATAGTCGCCTTCAATGCTTGATCAAACCATTTTTGAAATTGTGAAAAAGGTGATTCTTCTAAGGAATCAGCAGTAAGTTGTGCTTGTGCATATTCTTTTCTTAAATTTGATAAGTCTTTCATAGATATGGCAGTAAAATAACAACCCTTAAGAGCAATTATAGCCCTTTTTTTATCCTTTTCAAAGTGTTTGTAGAAGATGCGTAGAAGAAAAATTTTCATCTAATTTTAGGCTTAAAAAGCTCTCATTTTTTCCTCTTTTTTAGTGTTATAATAAATCACTGATTTCACTCTTTTTCTTAGCCCTCCTCCTCATTGTTCTGGTCCTTGAATGTAAAGGCACTAATCTTCATTTTTCAAAAAAGATCAATGTACAGCCTTGATTAACAGTTGTAAATTGGGGGAGTTTGAGGCTTATTTTGAGGTGTTAGAGAGGGAGGTATTTCATGTGTTATTGAGGTGAGGGGGTACTGTTTGATTTCTAAGATAACTCCTTTTAGTACAGTTTATTGTATGCTTTTTTTAACATTATTTAA
>TARA_B110001452_G_scaffold156989_1_pt1 | contig 19948 bp, 19 predicted proteins | sample TARA_B110001452 | Tara Oceans TARA_B110001452 (sample SAMEA4396971) | marine metagenome | biome: Polar Biome; feature: [DCM] deep chlorophyll maximum layer (ENVO:01000326); material: water (ENVO:00002006), including particulate matter (ENVO:01000060) such as... | depth 25 m
TTTAGTTTCTAACTTAGAAAGTCAAGTTTATGATAACGAAACTAGAATATCTGATCTAGAAAGTCAAATTGACAATAATGAATCAATGATTTCAGATTTAGAAAATCAGATTTATGATAACGAATCTAGGATTTCTAACTTAGAATGGGAAGTTTCAAGTGCTAAAAGTATGATTGAGGATTTAGTATGTTTAACGGTAATAAAGAAGAAGCTGAACTCTTCGTTGATGCTACTCTTCCATTAATTAAAATATTTACTAATTATTATAAAGAATTTAATAAAGACTAAGATTCAAAATTTATTTAAAATGAAAATTATAACATATATTTCTGGCTCCTTCCTATCACTTATAATATTGTTAGGTTTTTCCTTTAAAGTTCAACACTTCCCAGGTTCAACCTTTCTGCTTTTAATTGGCTATGGTGGATTAGTTTTAATTTTCCTCCCACTTTATATAATGTATCAAAGAAAAATCAATAAACCTTTTAAAAAACCTCTTATAATAATGTTATTTTTTCTTTTATTCATTTCCTATGTAGAATATTCTTATAGCAGTATATCTAATGTATCGGCAGCAAGTTCTAACACGTTTATAACACTACATAATCAATTAGAAAGCAGTATTAAAAAAGTAGAATCTTTCAACAATGGACTTTCTAATGAGTTTGCTTCTAAATTGGCAACCTTAAAAGCAACTGGAGCTCCTAAAGACAAACTTGATAGAGTAGAATCTTATAAAAACGCGAATGATGAAATTTCCACTTTAACAAGGCATATGTCTAACGATATTGTAAAAAGGAATTTGTTTTTATTAATTTATGCTGCTGATCCAACAGTAAAATTCGAGAATTTTGATGACATCGAGGAATCAATTTTGAGTGATGATGCTGAGGCCAAAGTAAGGCTCAAAGGAATTGTTAATTATCTAAATCTAATTTATCCAATAGAAAAAGATTATTTTGATTATCAAGATGTAGATGAATATTTCAATAATTTATTCGATATTGATGAATTCGGTTACATTCATATCAAAAATATTTCTAAATATTATCCTCATAATGATTTAGAAGTAGCCACAAGAATTTTGGTTGGTAACAATTTTAATGAGATTGCTCTTGAAGGGATGCACTTGATGGATAATTTACATCATTACAGAAACGGTTTAATTGCTTTAATTTCTAATCATTCAAGTGATACAATAGAAGGTGAAGTATATCAGTATGAATTTGATACAACCATCATTAAAGATCCAGAATTTTTATTTTCAGAAAGTGATATAAAAGATTTTGAAATAATAGTAGATTCTGTTATTGATCTTCAAATTGAGGAACATCAATTAGAACCGCTAGATGCAGAAACAGTAAAAAACATTTACCTTAAATTGACGGTTCCAAGAAAGTTTATAATAAGAGGTGATGAATATCCTTGGATATGGAAATTTCATCACACTTCGTTGGCTGCAGCAACGGGGTTATTAGCCTCCATGAAATTAAATATACTTGAAGCTCAAACTTTAGCTTCTCAGCTTATTGAATCAAGATTCAAAACCTCTTTTTAAAAAACATTACTCAAAAAGAATTTAACAAGTTTTAGCTGTAAATAGCATCTTTGTTTTTTAATGCTTTAAAAACTACAAAGAAGAACACTCCGGAAAGTACGGTTATTGCATAAATATCTAACTCTAAAGTTCCAGCTAAATCCCCAAATAAATCTTCATAAAGATCATTAAAATTTAATTTTAACTGCTCTATTGCAATGGTTGTTTTGTCAGTTTCAGTTCTTAATAATAGATTATTGTTGTATACTCTCTCTTGTAAAATTGAAAAACCTTCAGTTCCCCACCTAGATAACGTTAAATAGCTTAGAACTTCAACAAATTCGTTGGTGATTCGTGTAATTATACCAGCTAACATTATTTGAGGTATTAATGATATTGGAACTATCGACATCACTTTTTCCGTAGTATTTGAAGTAGATGAAAGTAATAGCCCCATTAAAGTAGCTGCAACAGAAATTGTAACCATCCATAAAATAGATCCTAAAATATTATTCCATTCTGGATCGTCATATCTTAAGGATATTATTAAAATAAATAATATAGCCTGAATAAATGCAATAATTGTTAGAATACTTAATTTAGAGAATATATATGGGATGATTTTTAAATTAAACATTCTCTCTCTGCTATGGAGAGAATATAGCAGCTGGAAATTCGGATGGGGGAAAGACTTATATTCAATGGTTTAATAGTCCTGGACATTACAAAATCATGTTCAATCCCAATTTCAAAACTATTGGAGTTGGTTATGTGAAAACAGAAGGAAGTAATTATACCCATTACTGGACTGCATATTTTGGGTATTAAATCTATTATTAGATATTTTTTGAATCACTTTTATATATCTTTATAAGAAATTAAACTAATTTATAATCATGTGCAATATTTACTTATTTTATTTAAATCTATTAATTTTTGTATTTATAATTATTTCTTCATGCTCTAATAATTATGATAAAACTATTGATACTGAAAAAGAAAAAGTATTGATTGAAAACTCTTTAGATTTGATTGACACAATAAATCATTTAGATTTTCAAACAAAAATTCCAAATAATTTTTATGAAGATACAGTTCACCATTACTCTTATTCATTTTCTTACTCCGAAAAATATGAACAACCTCGTTGGTTAAACTATACTTTAACTAGAGAAATGCTAAGTATTCATTTAGTCAAGAGAAAAGATAATTTTAGAGAAGATCCATTTGTTGTAACTAGGTCTGCTCAGCTAGTTGACTATAAGTCATCTGGTTATGACAGAGGACATTTATGTCCTGCTAAATCTATGGAATTTTCTGAATTTGCAATGAGTGAATCATTCTATATGAGCAATATGTCTCCACAACATCCATCTTTAAACAGAGGGATTTGGAAAAAACTTGAAACAAAAGAGCGTAAATGGGCAGTTGAACTAGATTCTTTGGAAATTTATTGCGGCGGTGTTTTTGACTCTATTATTGAGTTTATTGGACCAAATAATGTTGCAGTTCCAAGTGCCTATTATAAGATAATATTTTGTCCTTACGATCTAGAGAAATCAATTTCATTTATTTTCCCTAATGAAAAGTGTCAAAACCCATTATCATATTATGTGGTACCGATTGACTCAATTGAAGAAAAAACAAAATTGGACTTTTTCTCAGAACTAAGTGATAATCAACAAGATTTATTTGAAAGTCGTGTAAATATTTCTAATTGGATATTTTAGGATTTATAAATACTTCTACCCTTCTATTTTTACTTTTATTTACATCAGTATTGTTTTCTACAATAGGACTTTCTTCCCCCTTGCCTATGGCTATTATTTTGTTTTTTATTTTTCTAGAAATAAGGTAATTCTTTACTGAATTAGCTCTTTTCTTTGAAAGTTCATTATTATATAATTCTTCTCCGTCACTGTCTGTATGTCCAACCACAAGAATATTAGACTTAGAATTGACTTTTATAAGATCAATCAAATATTCTAAATGTTTTTGATAATTTGAATTTATTTCAAATTGATTCTTTTTAAATAAAACATCCTCAAATGTGAGATCAGGAGATGAAACATTCTTTATCTCATAAATATCTGTTTGTTGTGTTTTCTTAAGAGATGCAGTTTGTAAGCCAAAAACCTCGTAATTTGATCTGAAATTTGTTTCTCTTATACCTCCATCACCTTCTCTAGCTACTTGAGAAGTTTTAAAAGGCAAAACTCTAGCTCTAGAAACAAATGATTTATTATGGTATATTTTATATCCCCAATCATCTTGATCAGAGCAGATATAATTAAGTTTAAATGGACCTTTCCAATTTGTCCAATTATCTATATTTTCTCTAGTAAAGTAGTAGACATCTAAATCTATTTTATTTTCATACCCATTTGAGCTTAAGTAAAGTGTTTTTTTATTTTTTGACAACCAAGGAGTTCTTTCTGAATTAGGTGTGTTTATTTGTTCTCCTAGATTAAGAGGATTAGACCAATAATCACCATCTTTAAATGAAATATAAACATCTGTATTTCCCCAAGTAGACTCATTAAATAACCAACCCTTCTTTTTATATTCTCCAATTCCATTAGGTCTGTCAGAAACAAACAAAACATATTCATCTTCCTCATATATCGCATCTGCTTCTGTAAACATACTATTTACAGGTTCATCTAAGTGGAAAACTCTGAAGGAGTCTGCTTCATTTTTAGCAATGAAAATATCTGTAGTAGAAAATCCATTTTCAGTGTAACTAGGCCCCATTGTTTCATTGTAGTTCCCAGTAATAACGAGACTGCCTTCACTAGTGATATGACTTATGGATTCGTGTCTATTAGTATTTAGATAGGTTAGTGGTCTTGAGTCGTTAAAGATATCATTTTTATATTCACTGCAAAATAAATCTTCTCCTCCAGAACTAATTGATTTAATATGGTCTAATTTAAAATCAAAATATCCTTTTCTATCCATTGCTGTGAAGTAAAGAATATTTTTTTTTTCATCTAACACTGGTAAATACTCGCTCACTGTAGTATTTATAAAGTGTGACATTGCTACATATCTTTGTGAAGTATCATTAATGATTTTCACATTGTAAGAAAAAGTTAATTCTTTTGTAGTATCAATTTGTTCCTTAATCTCTTCTTTTTTAGTTTCACTTTTTGGTACAGGACTATTACAACTAATTATCATCAATATTATCGATGATTTTAAAAATATTCTCATTTTTAAAAATTACTTAATATTAAGAGAGTCTTGTTTCTTTTTTTCTTCAATAATTTCTTTTCCTTTTTCAATCCCTTTATCGATTTTTTGTATTCCATCATTTAAAAAGTCAGAAGTACTTTCTAGATAATCATTTTTTTTAGGATTTTTGGTGTCATAACCCATAAGGTAATACAAACCACCACCTAAAAAAACTATGATTATTATCCATATTACAATTTTTTTCATAATTTTATTTTTTTATCAAATATAATCATTATTAAAAAATGACAGACATTCAATCATACATAATAATTTTTTTTATAGTTTTTACAATTTTAATTATTTCTTTTTTAGTTTATTCAACTAAAGATTATAAAGAGTTTATCGCAGATTTTGATTTCACAGCAGATCATGATGACGAACTATCTTTTAAAAGAGGAAATAAAATTATTATGATTCGAAAAATAGATGATGATTGGGGTAGTGGATATAATACAAAAGACCCAGATATAACAGGAATTTTTCCTTTGTCATTTGTGAATAATAATGATAGCTCTTTTGATCTTTCCAAATCAAATACATCACATTAGACTGATGTAACAAATAATCTTAAACATTACTACTGAAGCTTTAAATTCATTTAGCAAGCTAAACCATTGTTACATTCACTAACACTATCATTTTTATCAAACAATAATCTTTCAAGATAATATAAGTTTTGGTTATAAAAATTCATCTCATGATATCCATTTCCAATAGCAAGATGATATAGATTTTCTTTAAAATTGGATTTTTTATTTTCAATAAACATTTCGAATTCATTTGTTTTTTTGGACAAAATAAATTTAACTACTCTTGTGTTGAACTTGAAATTTCCACTTTCAATAATTTCATCTAAATCATATATAGATTTAATTTTTGCGTTATTGAAAAAGTTTTCAATTTTAGGGTGAATAGTTGAGTTTTTCAATGCTGCAAAATAGATGAAAAAACGGTCATTATCTATGTTATAGTCTTTAATCATCCTCTCAATTACAAATTGATGACTACCAGAAATCTTGATGTCGTCTATAAAAAGAAGTAATTTATCTTTTATTACTAATTTATCTATATGAAATTTGTCATTTCCTATTAGTTCTAATCTTTTTTTTGCTGATAGGTTGCCATAATCTTCTTTGTAGGTGATGTCTCTATGAATTTTGATAATTTCTGCTGTTTTTTTATTTTGCTTTTTTAACCAGTAATTCAATTGATATATAAAATACATGGTCATTGAGAAGGTTGCGGTAGGTATAAAAGAGTAAGGGCTAGGTAGTACAATTATTTCCTTTTCAAGTAGGTTGTTTTTATGCGTATTTATAAATCCTTTTGCAAGGGCGTATCCAAATTTTTTGGAAATTTGTTTGTTTCCATATTTAAACTCGCTGTAATCTTCAGCCTTAAAAGGAAAATTTTCTTCACTTTTTACATCATGAAGGTTGTAAATCTTTTGCATATAAATAAAGTTTTTCAAATGAATGGTCATCAGAAACTAGGAATGTAGACATTCCACAGTTTTGGGCTCCTTGAATATCGGCTATTGGATTGTCTCCAATATGCATAATGTCTTTAGTTTTTATTGAGTTATTGTAAATTCTATTAGTTTTTCTAAATACTATTTCAAAAAGCTTTTTATTTGGTTTAGAAAGGTTTTGTTGATCTGAATAAATTTCAAAATCAAAATACTTCACTAAATCTAGTTTTTTTAAGATTTTGTTAATGGTTTTACCTTCAATAAATCCAGTATTGCTTAATAGACTTACTGTTTTATTTTTTTCTTTTAGAATTTGTAAAATGGGAACTATTTTTTGGCTAAGAATAACGGGTGGGTAGGACATTACTAAGTTTTCCATTTCATCGTACAATTTATTAATATCAATTTTATTATAGTCAATAGAATTTTCGTTTAGTAAGTACAATACCATTAAATACATTTCTTTGGTGTCTAAATTAAAACCAACAGATTCATTTACTTGGTTACACATTAGGTCAACTTTTCTGAAAATACTCTTAATTTCTTTTTCAGAATGCTTTGAAAAATTATAATGTTCATGAAAAAAGGTAACTCTTTTACTTTTAAAATGAGGGTTTGATTTAATAATTGTTAGCCAGAGGTCAAAGGAAAAATGTTTCAAAAAATTATAGTAATGTTATGATTCTAAATCTAGAATTGTTATTGTATTGGGGCTTTTTTCTTCGTTATTCATTTTGTTGAATTTTCTAACCAACTTGTTGTATTTTGAAATTAATTTATTGTGACTTTTTAAATCAGCTTCATATTCATCATTTAAATCTTGATAGTTTTCAATTGTTGAATTTCTTTCATTGAATATTAATTGGTAATCGTCATAAATTTCTGATGGAATTCCAGATGGATATTTTTCAGTACTGAATTTTCCATCTATAATTTTAGATAATGAATCAACAGTGAATTTTAAAACAGTTGACTTAATGGTGTAAGCGTTAATTTTTTCGATTGAGGAATTTTTTTCTGTTTCAAGGGTGTTCATTTTCTCAAGAAGCTTTTTCCCTTTAATATTGTTTTGAAGATACATCTCACCATGAACAAATGCAATTTCCTTGTAGCAATCTTCAATATCTAAAAACTGCTCGTAGTAACCCTCGTCATTTTCTCTTGGATAAATAATTAGTGGTTCTTCCGAAGATTCTTTACCATCTGCTGATTTACCTTTTTTACCGATTGGCCATGTTGTAGTAGACTCAATAAAAACATAACCGTTTTTATAATATCCCTCATCTGCTACTTTTAATCCAACTGCCATATGTTGTTCTTTCTCGTATATAAAAAGGCAAGAATTGTATCCTTCTAGATTTAAAAGTTTGCAAAGAAGAATGGACTTTTCATCGCAATCTCCTTTATTAAAAGCCATTGTTTCGTAAGGGTAATTCACATCAGCAGCATATTTATCGTAAGGAATGGTTTGTACAAAACCAACTATCATCTGAACAATGTCATAATTGGTTCCAATGGTTCTATTTCTTAAAGTCTCGAGAATTCCTTGAAGAAGGTATAAGTCTTGATCATCATTTAAAAAAACATTGTAAAACTCTTCGCTGGAAGGTGGTGTTTCACCAATATAGTATGAAAGTGTCCTAACAGCATCTTTATAGCTATTGATTATTTCTTTATCAAAAGAAATTTCAACGTTGTATTGGTGTTTATATATTTCGAAGTTAAAATACGTTTCAATATCTCCATAGTCGCCTTCAAAATATAGTGTTTCTGTTTCTTCAGTTAAGTCCGTATCACAAATTATATCATAATCAGATACTCCATTAGAGCAGTTAGAGAATAAATACATTGTGATTAATAGCGTAATGAAATTAGCTATTGATATAAAGTTTATAGTTGACTTAAACATTTTTTATATACCTAAAAAATCCATTATTTCCCCACCAATTTCTTTTGCAGGGTCATTAATAATTTTAAGTTTTTTATATCTTTTTCTGAAAGATTCTACTTGTTTTAGTTCTGCCTCGGTAAGTTGATTTGCATACTCCATAAATCTTATTTCTGAAAAGTTATTAAAATCTACTTCTACATATTTCCAATCTTCTTCAGAATAGGTTTCATTTACTAATTCTACTTCATTAATAAATTCTCCAAAATCCTTCATGTAAGATTCTTTTGGGCTACATGAGCTGAAAAGAATTAATGTTAAAGCAATAAAAAATAATTTTTTAAACATATTTGTTAATTTAATTCTAACTAAAGTAATAAAAACGATAAGCTAAGAAAAAACAAATAAAAGAAATAATAAAAAATATTACAGAAATCCAATTAAATTTTTTCTTGATACCTATGTTAAACCTCTTATCTCTTACCTGAAGTTTGGTAAATCCTTTAATAAATAATAATATTCCAAAAGCAGCTAGAGAAAAAGAAATTATTGTTAACATATACGTAAGTTTACCTAATAAATTTGTTAATTATAATAATAAATATTAAAATTGTCATGCTTTTAAATAATATTTCTATGAAAAAAATAATAATACCTGCCTTATTAATTTTTGCAATAATAATTTCCGGTTGTGGTTCAGATAATTATTATGATTTTCCAAATTATTCTTCTAATGAACTTAAAGAAGATTCAGTTATTGAAAAATATTACACAAAACATTTTCCAGTTAATAACAAAAATGAATTTAATGATAACGTAAAAATATACATTGATTTGAGTAGTGGTATTACAGAAAGTTCTTTTTCAGTTGAAAACAATAAAGAATTGGTTAGAAATGTTTTAGGTCAAATGACAAATGTTAAAAATGTAGATTATTATGAGTTAAGCGATGATTCAATTAAAAAATATTATGGTAATGAGTATACAAAGTACTTCACATTCAGTGCATTTCATGAAAATGGTAAATATAAAGATCTTGGAGGTGCTCCAATTGATAAAGCACTAGATGAAATAGTTAATAATGATAATGTTGGAATATTAGTCACCGATGGTGAATTAATTAATCGTAAAACTGGTGATGTTTCAGAAGAATATTGGGCATCAGAATCATTTCGAAAATGGCTTAATAAGGGTCATGAAATTGTTTTTGTTTATTCTGATTTTGAAGACAAAACTAACAAACAAGGATTAGCGTTTAAAAAACATATGTATTTAATGTTTTTTATTCCTAATAATGATAAGGAAATATTAAACAACTATTTTGAATCTATTGGAGATTTGAATTTTAAAACTTTAAATTTTTCTACCAATACATCAAATCTTTACAAAAGAGATTACCAAAATGATGCTCTTCCGGGAATGTCTAAATACATCGAATATTTTGAGTCACCATCATCCTATAGAAAATCTGAGACATCACCTTTTGAATTTATAGATATAACTGATGCTGAGTTTAGCTTATTTCAAGAAAGCGGTTTGGTTTATTTTTTAAGAGATTTAGGTGATGAAAATACTGGTAAGCCTATGAGTTATCCTATTTTAGAGAAATTATATTTTAATTTCTCTTCTTTACCAAACTATAAAGTTGAAAATCTGAAAATAGTTGTTCACGATGTATACACCGATTTTAAAAATTACAAAAGGAATATATTAGCTAGAAAGTATTTGCCAGAAGTTGAAAAATCTCTTGAGACTGGACAAGATAGTCTGAATGATGCTAATTATATGGTTTTTCAAGGAATGCCAACAGTTGACGATGAAGAGCCATATGACACATCTAAAGTTACAGTTTTAGATACAGTTAATAATTATGTTTCTATTTTGAAACCAGATTTTAAGTTTAATAAAAAAGTATTTGATTATTCTGACAAAGGTATTTCGGACTTTCTTGAGCTAGACCAGTCTGCAGGTAAAGTGAGTGAAATAAATGAAGATGGGGAGTATGAAGTAGTAATTAAATTTTCAAAAAAATTGAATGAAAATAATCCAAATTTAAATACTTTAAGAAATAATCTATTTAGAATTGATATTGTTATGGAAGATGTATCTTTAAAAGAACTTGACAAAAATGCTTTAACTTGGCAAATTATGATTGGAAATAGGAAAGGAAAAAAAGATGTAACTCTTTACTCTTCACTTAAATCTATTATGAACACAGATGGTGTTAAACCTAGTGGAGTTATTTACAGCTTTTTCTTAAAAACAGGTCCATTTATAACTGATTAAAAATTATTTATTAAAACTAAAACAAATGAAAAAAACAATTTCTTTATCTCTTATTTTTTTATTAATTGCTAATATTGCGTCTGCAAAAGGTGTTGGCCTTAAGCAAGTATCGGCACTAGTTACTTCTACTTATATTTTTGCAATTATGTTCATGGGTGCTGCTATTTTACTAGCTGCAGTTATTTCCAATCTTATTAAGTACGAGGGAGGAACTAATCCCCGAGATCCTGGAAAAAGAAGAATTTGGTTTTGGATATTTGCTATTTTGGCACCAGTTGCTTTTTTCTTATACAATTTACTTTCGGTAATACCAACCATTAAAAAGGGACCAGCCCTTGATAAATTTGGTGTTACTCACATCATAGGAACTGCAATTATCCTTGTTGGCTACATTGTAATCGGCTTTGTTTTATCTAAAATGATGAAAAGAGGCAAGCTTGGAAATTGGTTTCCTTCTAAAGAAAAATAATTTAAATAATTTTTTATGGCAAGTACAGATAAATATTTTTTAATTGGTATTGGTGGTACAGGTATGAGATGCTTAGAATCATTTACACACATGTGTGCCATGGGTATGTTTGATAATAAAGAAATTAATATTCTTACCCTTGATACCGATTTTACTAACGGAAATAAACAGCGAACAGAAAATCTTATTGAAACATACAATAATATTAAGTCCACAGATGATAGCCCAAATGGCAATGTGAATAACAATTCATTTTTTAGTGCCAAGCTAAATTTGTTTCAGTTTGTTACCGATTACAATTCAGCAAACAAAAAAAGATTTACAGATATTACTAACATCAAATCAGAGACAACAGAGCTTTCAGATAATAAACTTCTGGCAGATTTGTTTTTAGGAGAAGATGTTCAGGAGTTTGATCTTTCTCACGGTTATAGAGCGCAAACACATATGGGATCATACCTCATGTATCATGCTTTTTTAGAAACAGCTAAAAAGCTAAAATCTGGTAAAGATGTTCAGCCTTCTGAAAGACAATTTGAAGCTTTTTTAAACCTTTTAACCAATGCAAAATCAGATGCTAAGGTTTTTGTTTTTGGATCTATTTTTGGTGGTACTGGTGCTTCTTCTATTCCTGTAATTCCAAAAGCTTTAAATGATTCCATTAAAATTTACAACGATGGTAAACTTTCTTTAGACAAAGGTGCTAAGTTTGGTGCTACATTACTTACAGAATACTTTAAGTTTAAAAAACCTGCAGATGCTCAAAAAGCCAATAGAGACAATGCGGTTATTGCAGATAGCTCATTTTTCACCTTAAATAGCCAAGCTGCTTTACAGTTTTATCAAGATGATCCTACTGTACAGAAAACGTATAAAAAAATGTATCACATTGGTTGGCCAATTGATCCAGAAGATTTTTCTAAAGGTCAATCTGACTCAAAAACCATTACTGGCGGTGAGGCACAAAAAAACTCCTGTCATGTAACAGAATTTTTGTGTGGATGTGCTGCTTGGGATTTTTTCAATTCTGATACAGGTCTTGAAGTTAAAAAAGCAGATTATTTGTATAAATCTGTTAGATACAAAGAGGGTCAATTGGATTTTACTTTCAATGATTTTATTGGTGAAGCTGATAATGGTAAATTGTTTGCTAGAAAATTTGGTGGTTTTATTGCGCTTATGCATATAGTGCTAAGTGTAAATAAAGGTGCCAGTGGTGACAATGGCGTAGAAGGTTTGTTAGGTAGAATAAAGGAAGCTACGCAAGCCTATACCTCACTAGATACCCAGTATACTGAAAAGCTTAATAAATATTTTCAGCTTTTTGGTTACTCTATTGAAAGTGGAGCATTTTCTGCTGGATGGCTCTATCAAATTAAAGGAACAGTGACCGGGAAAATGGTAATGTCAGATGAAGCTTTTACTAGAAACCTTAAAGAGTTAAGTAAAATTGAACCTGGTAAGTTGTTTTCTGAACCAGAATATCAGTGGGATAAAGCAATGATTGGAGGTACGTATAGTCCCTTTGTGAAGTTGCTAAAAGAACAAGATACCGAGCCAAAAGATGATCAAAATGTTTCTAGAACAAATGAAAAATTTATAGCTCACATGTACAATGCCATTAAGTTGTCACCAAAGGAGACAATATAACTAACTTTAATATTTTATAATATGTCAATAACATCTCTTGTAATAAAATCATCAGACACTCCACCAGCAAAGGAGTATTCTTGGGAGTCGATTCAGAATATAAACAATTTTACTAGAAACATTCAAACACAATCTGTGGGTGATGATGACTCTGAAGATCTTTCTAAACTTGGGTCTGTAATTTCTGGAATGCCAACTGTTTTTGCTCGTTGCAACATGTTTAAGCTTTCGCTTCAAAATGTGCAAGATAAAAACCAAGCAAACCACGGGTTAATGGCTTTCTATCAAAGTTTAATTAGCGAATGGAGAGGTTTAATAACATGTGTAGCACTTAACCCAGACAAAATTCAGATTAGAAGAATAGATCTTTCCTATTCTGGTGGTCAGAACTCTTTTAGCGTGGATGGAGCTAAACTTTATGAGCCTAAGGGATCTTTCGGGAACATGCTTTTTGAGAGAAAGCCGCTTTGGTCTAATCCTAATGTAGATGATCCAGCTCCATTCATAGATGTTATCATTTATAAAAAATCTGATGGCACCAATATGGTAATTGGTGGTACCAATCCAGATAGTTTGTTTTTCACTTCAGCCAATTACAATATGGCTGGAGAAAAATCTGCCTACGTAAATGAAATTAAATCCGATAATAAGGTTGTTGGTAAGTTTGTAGATCCTATTAAATCCAAAGCTTTTGATCCTCAAAGCTTGCATAAGCTTTACAGCTATGTAAAACATGTGCGTTCTAAAATGAATGAATTTACAGGTTTTTTCACTGCTCATAAAATTATTGAAGGTAACTACCACAACGATGTAATTACCAATTTTGATAATTGGATTGCAGAGATGGATGCTTACTTAAAAGAAAAAGGAATAGCTCCTTACGAGCACGATGAAATTCCTCAAATAAGCCATTTCCAAACCCCTTATAGTATTTTTGGAAATTACTCTACTAGTATTTCAGCTTTAGATGGTGTTATTTACGATGGTGGTGTTGAAGGTGGTGTTACTTTTAATCCTAAGGAATTACTTCTTCCTAATACCGTGAAAATTGCTTGTGTAGATGACGATGGAAATGCCAATTTCCTTAAAGACAAGCCTGTTCTACTGCTAAAAGCAGATGTTGAGGGAGAACAGGGCGAATTTCGCCATTTTATGCTTCCTCTTTCTCCTAAGGGTATTCAGGTTTTTGGTAAAAACTTAGGAGCGGTTCTTGGTCTTAACGACAACAATACATCTGTTAAGTCAAGAATGAAAGGAATATACAATAGCAATAATGGTGAACTAAGTGTAGAAATAAAGCTTTTCTCGCAAACTAAATCTATTGGAGAGTACAAAGCAAATTATAAAACAACCAATGACGATATTGTAGGTAAAGATTTATTAATATGGCCTAACTTTATTAGTCCAAAATGGAACAAGTACTTTTTATTTTCCGAAATGCCGCACAACAGTCCCAATTGGAAGGCTGTTCCATTCTGTGTAGAAAATAAATCTGAGCGGCAAGAAATGATTATGAGTGCTGCTGATCCGTTAATGCCAGAATTATTAGCTGCTAATGGAAAAGAAACAGATCTCAATAAAGCAAAACTTATTATTGACTTTAATCCACAAAAACTTAGTGGTAATAATTACGAATACGAAATTTATGAAAGTGTAAATCCTTTTAAAGGATTTCAAGTAATGCATCAAAACAATCTTGTGGGTTATGCGGTTATTGAATATGGAACAGATCCAAAATCTCCAATTAAAGTTAGTAATGAAATGGGCGATTTGAAACCTGCACATTTAGGAGTTGATTTTGGTAGTACCAACAGTGCCATTGCATTTAGGGTTGGCGATACTGGTAATGCAGAAGGTTTTCAGTTCAAAAATAGAAGAGTTTCGCTTCTTGCACCTGATGGGGATGAAAAAGACAACAACATTAAACCCGCTGGAGAGGATGAAGTATTCTTTTTCCAGAATGATGAAATCCAGAGTAATCAGATAAAATCTGTTCTGTCACTTCATGATAAAAATAGAATGAAAGATGATAAGGGTCAAGCTGATCTAATTTCACTTGCAGGAGAATACGTTAAGGGTGGTTTTCCTTGTTTTGAAAAAAACCTTCCAATTGAAGATAGTACAGATAACTCCTATTTACTTAAGTTTAGATCTATAGGTCAGTCTACGCTTATCCATAACATGAAGTGGAATACGGATGCTTCATCTAAAAAAATGGATGCTGCTCATAGAAGAGCATATTTAAAAAGCTTATTGTTACAAGTTTACTCAGATCTTTTTGAAAAAGGCCTATATGCTAGTAGCTTAAAATGGGCTTATCCATCTGCAATGGGAGATAATTTAATTGGTGATTACAATTCTATTTGGCAAGAACTTAAATATGTAAATCCACTTTCTGCAGGTCATGATTTAAATGTTATGGTAGGTCAGGGTAATTTTGATATTGAAGGAGGTGGAGCTGATGCATGGGGTGCAGGTTCATCTGCGGCTGATTCTTCAGACGGTGGATGGGGATCTTCCGATAACTCCGATGGAGGTTGGGGAGATACTCCTGCAGCGCCACAGCAAGCTGCTCAACCCGGAGATTGGGGCAATGATGAAAAGCCTAAAATCCAAAAACAAAAAGAAATTTCTTTAGACGATAGTGCGATTACTTTCGATTTCCAAGAGATTCCTCTTGACATGGCACTAACAGAATCATGTGCTGTAGCTAATTATCTTGCTGAATCTAATAAAATAAGTACTCAAGGAGATTCCTTAACTCTCTGTTTTGATATTGGTGGAAGTACAACAGATATATTAGTTTTAGGTCAGATGATGGGGCCTAATGGAGCTGCCTTATCTATGGTAAAGCAAAGTTCTATTCGTTTTGCTGCACAGCGTGTAGCTCAAGCAACCAAATATTCCCCGAATTTCAAAAGAGTATTAATTGAAATCCTTAACAAGAAAGGCGTTAAGGTTGAAGGGATTAATAATGGAGGCGCTAATAAATTTACTGAAAACACTGCTCCATATTATTTTGAGCAATTGGTTGATAGATTAGATGAGAGTGAGTTTGATGATTTTTATAGAAAGCTAGGTGCCGAGTGTAAGGAAATGGTATCGGTAAACCTATATGTTACCGGATTAATTGTGTTTTATGCTGGTCAAATTGCTAAAAAGGTAAAAATGGAGATTGATAGATCTCCAAATAAAACGGTGCAATGGACAAATCCAAAGATTCAACTTCAGTTTACTGGAAAAGGTTCTAGAATTATGGATTGGTTTAAAGCCATTAATCCTAATGCTGATAAGAAATATTATATGGACATGTTCATTAATGGTTTTGGTGGTATGGAAGCTGCAAAACAACATTTAGGTGGGCCTCCAATGTTCCAACCTCGTTCAGCTAGAGAGACTAGTGATGTTAAATATGAAGTAGCTAAAGGTCTTGCTTCAGATACAGGTAAACTATATATTCCTAAAACAGGCCAAAAACCTTTGGAGGTAATTGGCGAAGATGGATTTGTGTTGTTTTCAGGTGGAAACCAACATAAATTAACTTCAGATGATTCCATTACTACAGAACTAATGAGTGAAATTGGGAATTCATTTGTATTTAGACCTGAAAACCCACAAAAGCCTTGTCCTCGCTTTATGCAATTTGCACACCTCTACTTCCAGGTTGCCACCCAGTTGTTTGGATTAAAAGCTACTCAGCAAGATTTTATGGATGGTTTCCAACGTATGAACATTGCTGATTACATTAGATTGCTTCCAGAATTTAAAGAGGCGCAGCGAAACAATAAAGGATTTGATTTTGTAGCTCCTGTTATAGTGATTGAGGGAATGCAGTTTTTTGAAAATGTGATTTTAGATAAAATATCTAATAAGTAGATAACTTTAGTTTTTTTAGTGTATGAAAGTTGAGATTGTTGTAAATATTAGTAGAACTAGCATTCAATTCTTTTATAGCCAAAATGGGAATTCATTTAAACCATTTAAATATGAGAACCAAGAGCTAATCCCTTTCTATATTTTTGCAGATGGTGATGAGTTTCAAGTAGGAGAGACTGCGAAATTGAAACACCAAAATCATTTACCAAATTGTTTTCACAACTATTTTGAGTCAATTAAAAAGCCCAATCAAAAGTATTTGTTTTTAGATGGTGAAAAAAAACAGATCAAGCATTTATTAGTTCATACTTGTGAGACAGTATTAAATGCTCTATTGGACAAGTTGTTGATTTCAGAGCATTTATCTGATTTAAAATCTTCTTTACATTTAAACCTGTTATTTTCAAGTGACATTACTGATGATCAAATTAATTTCAGCGCTAATTTATTTAAAGAGCATGGTTACCTAAAAGCCAAATACATATATGGTAATTATCTTATTCTAAATTATTTAGACAACAATAGAAAAATTGGGGCTTTTAAAGATTCAAAAAGTAATATGGGTTCTTTTAAAGGATACTTAACTATTGATGCTTTAGACAATAATTTATACATCGACTTTTTTAATGCTCTTGATAAAAAGTATCCAAAGATTGCAGATGTTGGAGAAGATTTAGCAAGCGACCCTAAGGTGAAACTTATTGCAAGAGAGTTGTTTAAACAAACAGCCGATGTAACAGGATCTTTAACTACGGAAGAATCGGAGCTTCCGCATTTAATTCCATTAGCTCAAAAATTTGCTGATTCTACAAAGGCAGAATTTAAAGTTAAAGTCACGCTTTCTGATGGAGCATCTAAGAATGTTAAAATTCGAATGTCTAAGATCAATAATAAGCTAGATTACCTTTCTAATTTCACTAAAGATGTAGATTTAGTAAATGTAATCGTCAAAAAATCTAAAATTGAAAATACAGATTTAGCCATTGTTATTAATAGCTCTATAAGGTCTAAAAATTTTGTAAGTAATTTAAGATCTAATTATAATAATGTTTACCACTCAAAAGAATATTTAATCGATGTTTTAGATTTGTTTAATGAACATAAAAAGGTAATTGAAAATGGTGATTTTGTAAGCGTTAATTCAGTTTCAGAAAAAGAAAAAAAAGGGATTGAAAAACCAAATAATATTGTAAAGCGAACAGCTCCAATAAAAACAGCATCTGAAAAAACAGTTTTCTCAAAACCATCGCGACCATCTGCGCCATCGCGACCATCTGCGCCATCGCGACCATCTGCGCCATCGCGACCTCCAGCACCACCAAGGCCGCCAAAACCGTCATTTTCACCAAACTCAAATTCATCTGCGAAGAAAACCAATATTCAACCACCTTCATCACCCCCAAGGCCACCAAGGCCAGGTAAAGTGGTTGAAAATTCAGGTGCAAAGATAATATCTCCGCCTGCTAGAAAAACTAAAACAGGTTCTAAGCCACCACCACCGCCACCGCCACCAATACCAAAAAAATAAATAATAATATATACTATGACAATTAATTTAGATAAAAAAAATAATAAACCTTCATTCAATCTCGAAAAAGATGAAGTTGACTACTATTACTCAACTAATGGGAAACAATATGGTCCATATTTGAAAAAAGATTTATTAACCAAAATTGATTCTAATACATTAGTTTGGAGAGAAGGGATAGAATGGACAAATGCTTCAAAATTAGAAGAGTTTAATAATCATTTTCAAAGTAAAGTTCCAGTAATTAACAATTCAGATATTTCTCTTGCAGACTCTGAAGTAGTTGAAGTTCTGGAATCAAATAATATAACTAAAAGTCAAAAAATGTTTTCTTCTCCATTTTCTTTTAGTGGTAGAATTAGAAGACTTGAGTATGGTATATCATTTATTATATACTATGTCGCAGTTATGATATTACCCTTTATTACTATTGACGCTCCAATTCTTGGTTTAGGATATATTCCCACCCTATGGTTCTTGTTTGCACAAGGCACAAAAAGATGTCATGATAGAGGAAATCCTGGATGGTGGCAAATTATTCCCTTTTATGGTTTTTGGATGATTTTTGCAGAAGGTGAAGCTCAAGATAATGAATATGGTAGTAGTCCTAAATAGGTATTAATAAATAAAATAATAGTTATGGCAATTAATTTAGAAAAAAAGCAAAAATTTGATTTAACAAAGAATTCCCCTGCTTTAAAAAATGTTTTTGTAGGTTTAGGCTGGGATCCAGCAGATGGTTATAATGAAGAAATTGACTGTGATGTTTCAGTATTCATGGTTGATAATACTTTTAAAGTTCCTGAGGAATCATATTTTATTTTTTATAACAATTTAAAAAGTGGAGATAGTTCTGTTATTCATCAGGGTGATAATAGAACTGGTGAAGGGGAAGGAGATGATGAATGTGTCAATATTAGTTTACAAGAAGTTAATAATCAAGTAGAGCAAATGATTTTTGTAGTTACTATTGATGGAGCAGAAAAAAAGGGACAAGATTTTGGTAATTTAGATAATTCATTTATCAGAATTTGTAATAATGATAACGGTGAAGAATTATGCAGATTTACCTTAAACCAAGATTTTGATGGTTATGACTCTGTTCAAATTGGTAGAATATTTAGAGATGGCGATGATTGGGGTTTTGAAGCAATGGGTGAACCCTTTCAGGGAGGATTAGCAGCCTTAGTTGAACTTTATACATAATAAATTTTTCAATCAATAATTTTATTTTAACAATACACAAATATAATTATGTTATAAATTAATTTTTTTTTATATTTAAAATATTAACTAAACAAACTAACTAATTTAAAAAATTTAATTATGGGATTTGAATTACAAAAAGGAAGCTCATTTGATTTATCAAAAGAAGCTCCAAGCATGAGTACTGGTGGTGTTGGACTTGGATGGAAAACTGAAGCTGATTTAGATGTTTCTGCGTTTTGTCTTGGTGATGATGGACACATTGTTGAAAAGACTGATTTTGTTTTTTATGGCTCTTCAAATAAAACTGTTTTAGATGGTGAAGATTTTCCACGTCCATATACAAACTGTGGTGGTATTTATGGTGCAATTGATGCTCCAGAAGGTGATGAAGAAGAAGAAGGTGATGATGAAGATATGTGGGTGTATTTTGATAGAATATCAGAAAATATTAAAGAAATTATTGTTGTAGTAACAATTCACGATAAGGGAGTTACATTTTCTGACGTAAGCGGATGTTATTGTCGTATTTGGGATTCAGATACAGATAAGGAACTATGTCGTTATGTGATGAGTGATGATTTTAGTAATGAAGATGCAGTAGAAATTGGTAAATTTTCAAGAGTTGGTGATGGATGGCAATTTACAGCTATTGGAAAAGGTCATGTTGGTGGTCTACAAGCATTAATACAAAAATACGCTTATAAATTTTAATTATGGCAAAATCTGAGGATAGCAAAAAAGATAAATCCGGTTTTTCAACTGAGAAGAAGGATTCTGGTTTTTCAACTGAGAAG
>TARA_B110001452_G_scaffold15966_1_pt1 | contig 19944 bp, 23 predicted proteins | sample TARA_B110001452 | Tara Oceans TARA_B110001452 (sample SAMEA4396971) | marine metagenome | biome: Polar Biome; feature: [DCM] deep chlorophyll maximum layer (ENVO:01000326); material: water (ENVO:00002006), including particulate matter (ENVO:01000060) such as... | depth 25 m
AGTCTTAGTAGTCTTTGTCAGGATAGAGCGTCACTCGGATATCTTCACCAATCATCCGCAAGTCTTTCACTGATAGCGCTAAATGCGCGTCGATGGTTCTGATCGGCAAATTAAACATGGCCCGAGCATCACTACCAAACAGTTTTGGCGCCCAATAACAGACCAATTCATCAAGTAATCCCTCAGCGACAAAGGCCCCAGCCAAGCCGGCACCCGCTTCAACCATCACCTGATTACAGCCTCGGGCAGCTAACGTAACCAGCAGCGCCCGCAAATCGATGTGCTGACCCAAGGCAGGTAAAAAGATTACCTCCGCGCCAGCATTAGTCAGCGCCTTGGCTTTTTCTCTCTGGCTAGCGTCATCGAGAGTCGCAACCAGAACAGGGCCCAGCTGCTGCAGCATACGCGCGGTGTCTGCCATTTGTAATTGACTGTCTACAACCACTCGCAACGGCTGCTGAAGACTGTCCGGTATACCCAACTCTTCCGAGGTTATACGCACCGTCAGGGACGGATCGTCCATTAATTGTGTGCCTATACCGGTAATTATTGCACAGCTCGCCGCACGCAGACGCTGCACATCTTGGCGGGCAGGTGGCGTGGTAATCCACTGACTCTGACCACTTGCCATGGCAGTGCGGCCATCTAAGCTGGCTGCCATTTTGACCAGCACCCACGGTGTACCCTGCTCATGCCGTTTAATAAAGCCTTTATTGATGTTTCGCGCCTGATCTTCCAACAGACCGCTTTGGACTTCGATACCCGCGGCCAGCAACGCAGCAAGGCCCAGTCCTGCCACCTTTGGATTCGGGTCTTCACAGGCAACCACCACCCGCACCACACCTGCTGCAATCAGTGCGTCAGTGCATGGACCCGTTTTACCCTGATGGCAGCAGGGCTCCAACGTTACGTAGGCCGTTGCCCCCGTAACATCGCCGGCACTTTGCAGTGCCTCGATCTCAGCGTGGTTTCCCCCAGCTGGGCGGGTGAAGCCCTCACCAACGACTTTGCCATCAACCGTGATAACACAACCGACGGTAGGGTTGGGGGATGAAGTAAATCGACCTTTGGCAGCTAACTTCAGAGCCCTAGACATCATCTCGCGATCAGTGACATTTGACATCATGGGTTATCAGCCAGCGACGGCTTTAAAGCGGTCAAACGATTGAGCTCGTCTTGAAATTCACTAAGGTCTTGGAAACTTCGGTATACCGAAGCAAACCTAATATAGGCCACCTCATCCAACTCACGGAGTTGACGCATTACTTCTTCACCAATAATTCGCGAGGACACTTCGCGTTCGCCTGTCACCTGTAAAAAATGCTTAATCTGACCGACGGAAACTTCAATTTTTTCTATGGGTACAGGGCGCTTTTCAAGCGCTCGCTGCAGTCCAGCGCGCAGCTTATCTTCATCAAACGCCTCGCGGCTACCATCGGTTTTTATAACCCGCGGCATTACCAGCTCAGCCTGCTCGTAAGTGGTAAAACGCTCACTGCAATCAACACATTCACGGCGGCGGCGAACCTGTCCGCCATCGGCAACTAGCCGCGAGTCGATAACTTTGGTGTCATCAGCATTACAAAACGGGCAGTACATAGCAGCGCACCGAAAATTTGGGGGCTCATTCTATCACAAGATAAGCGCGTTAAAGCGATCAGAATCATACGCTTTTAGGGAGCTAGGGGCGGTCCATTGCTGGCGTAGAGACATCTTCCCCTGAATGGATATACTGCAGGCCGGTTGGGTCGAATAATAGCCTGTGGCGGGGGCCATCGATTGAGGCATCAGAGGCTTCATAACCAGCATCACCTGGGTATAGGGATACTAGCTGACCGTCGATTTTAGACAGCCTCGGCGTCACCCGATAGGGCTCTCTTTCTGCTAGGCCAGCGCAGGCCTCCGCGGCAGTCCGATAATGGTTAATTAGCTGCATCGATAACAGCGTAGGCGGCATTAGCCTCAGCTCGGCGGCAAGGTGTGACTTTACAGCATCTTCTATTAAAATCCACTTAAAATCCTTTATCTCGCCGCCATCAATCACGATCTCCTCTGATCTTTCGATAACATGAGCGGCAAAAAACCAGGTGGAAAAGCGCTTCTTCTGCCTCACTGGCGTGGTCCAGTGACTGAAATATACTAACGATTTCGGCGCCACCATCAGGCCGCATTCTTCGTGGGTCTCTCTGACCGCGGCAACCTGCGCCGCCCAAGCCTCCGAAGGGGCATTATCCAGTTCTGACTGATCAATAGCGCCACCGGGAAATACCCAGGCGCCGCCGGCAAAGGCCAGTGCATTATTACGCCTCAGTAATAACGTTTCGAGTCCCTGCTCGGAGTCGCGTAATAGCGCCACCGTAGACGCCGGCCGAACCAGAACCTGCTCATCATCCATCAGCTATACCTTCCCAAGCTATTGCGTATCAATGGGCTAAGGCGAGAGAAAAACCCCAATAAAAAAGCCCCATGATGGTGGGGCTTTTTTATCAAACTTAGCAAAAATTACCGGTAGACAGGGAAGCGGCTACATATCTCAAGTACCTTGGCTTTCGTCTGAGCGATGACCTGCACCGAGTTGCCCGTATCTAGACTATCTAAGACATCACACATCCAATGGGTGAGCTGAATCGTTTCATCCAGCCCAAACCCCCGAGTAGTGATCGCCGGAGTACCAACACGCAGCCCAGAGGTTACAAACGGTGACCGCGGATCATTGGGCACTGCATTTTTATTCACGGTGATAAACGCCTCTCCTAATGCCGCGTCAGCGTCTTTACCGGTGTACTCTTTGCCTATCAAACTTACCAACATCAGATGATTTTCTGTGCCATTAGACACAATGCTCAAACCACGCGCCATAAAGGTCGCCGCCATGGCTTTGGCGTTGGCAACGACCTGCTTTTGATAGACGACGAATTCATCGCTGGCCGCCTCTTTAAAAGCCACTGCCTTGGCAGCAATTACATGGCACAGAGGGCCGCCCTGCATTCCAGGGAAAACCGCAGAATTGCATTTTTTGGCAATCGCCTCGTCGTTGGTCAGAATGATACCTCCGCGTGGACCGCGCAAGGTTTTGTGAGTGGTTGAGGTCACCACATGAGCATGGGGAATTGGGCTCGGATAAACGCCCGCTGCAACTAAACCAGAAACATGTGCCATATCAACCAACAGATAGGCATCCACTTTATCAGCAATTTCACGAAATCGTCCCCAATCCATAATACCAGAATAGGCGGAGAATCCTGCGATAATCATAGCGGGCCGATGTTCGAGAGCTAACGCCTCAACCTGATCGTAGTCGATCAGACCCGTCTCAGCATTTAGACCATATTGAATAGGGTTGTAGAGTTTGCCGGAAAAGTTGGGCTTGGCACCGTGAGTTAGGTGACCGCCGTCCGCCAGACTCATCCCTAGAACTGTATCGCCACCCTTAATCAATGCCAAAAATACAGCACTATTGGCTTGTGAACCACTGTGAGGCTGCACATTGGCATACTCTGAACCATACAGACTCTTGAGGCGGTCAATAGCCAATTGCTCAGCAACATCCACAAACTCACAACCGCCATAGTAGCGCTTACCCGGGTAACCCTCAGCATATTTGTTAGTCATTTTGCCGCCCTGGGCTTCCATAACCGCTGGACTGGTGTAGTTCTCTGAAGCAATTAACTCAATATGCTGCTCTTGACGCTGATCTTCTTGCTGGATGGACTGCCATAATTCAGGATCAAATTTTGCTATTGTCTGGTCTTTATCAAACATAGGATTAACATTCCTTGACGGTTTTACGGAGACGATTTTGAGAGACGAAAGTTTACCAGAAGCCGCTGTAATCTTACAGTCTAATAAGTCCTATATAACCTCACAATTTTGACTTTTCAAACAGCGCCATAGCCTCGATGTGAGTAGTATGGGGAAACATTCCCATGACCCCAACAGCAGACAGTTTGTAACCCTGTTTAGTAAGCATTTCCGCGTCTCTGATCATGGTTGCGGGATGACAGGAAATATAGAGTATTTGCTTTGCGCCGGATTTAGCAATCCAGGGCATCACCCCCGCCGCCCCATTTCGCGGCGGATCTAGTAGCAGCAAGTCTATTGACTCCTTGGGGCCACAGGCCAATGTGAGTGCATCGGCACTAGTCAAATCTGCCACACGGAACTCTACATTATTTAGATTATTGATCCGCGCATTTTCAATCGCAGCTTTGACCAGTACCGGCAGACCTTCAATCCCGATCACCTGATCAAAGCGCTGAGTTAAAGGCAGCGACAAATTACCCGTACCGCAGTATAGGTCAATAGCTCTGCTACCCTTAAGCGGTAAAAGACTGAGTATTTGTTCAACCATCAGCCGATTAACTTCACCGTTGACCTGAATAAATTGGCCCGGTTCAAAATTGACGGCGATGCCCTCTGTGACAGCGAAACTCAGCTTATCGCTGCCGCTATCATAGCGCGCAAATTGCGCCTGCTTACCCACCTTCCACCAAAGCTGAGCAGGGCCCAAGCCCATAGCCTGCAGACCTTCAACAAGCCTTGCTATAACACTATCCGCAGGCAGACGACTGGCCTCTATGGCGATCGCAAAACTGCTGTCAGCAGACACTAATTCGACTTCAAATACTCTGACAGCAACCGGTAATAGCGCCAACCATTCGGGCAGTGCCGCGACGACATCCGGCAATGGGGCAGTCAGCACCGAACATTGGGTAATGGGCTCAACACGCTGACTACCCGCGTTGCGAAAGCCAATCAGAAACTTACCGTCTTTCGCTCGCTGCACAGCTAGTCGCGCTCTGCGGCGATAGCCCCACTGAGGGGCACTCAACGCAGGCAATATGCGCTTGGGCGTCAAGCCTCCACGCTGTAAATCATTCAATAATTGCTGTTGTTTCAATTCAAGCTGTTGATGGTGGTCAAGATGCTGCAAACTACATCCACCACAACGGCTAAAATGTTTGCAGGCCGGCTCGACCCGATGCTCAGACTTGGACAGAATTTGAGTCACCCGCCCTTCATCATAATTACGTTTTTGATTGATGAGCCTAAATTCAACCTGCTCAGCGGGCAGCGCACCTTCAATAAAACAGGTCTTGCCGTTGATACGCCCGATACCTCGACCGTCGTAACTGAGGTCGATAATATCGCATTGGAGCACCTGTTTGTTATTCATGGTGGTACCTTGGTAGTGTATGAAACAATGGCTTTATAATAGAGATAGACCGCATGCCGATGGCTAGACCGCGATGGTAGCAGATCAATACTGTCAACCCGAGACATGAATCATCACCGGAGGCTATTTTACATATTGGCGGACTGTTAAATAGTGGGTCCTGAAATCAGCATCGAGCAATACGCACAAAAGGAAATATAAAATGAGCATAGGAAACACCGCAGACCAGTGGGGCCTGTTAAGCAAAACACTGCACTGGTTCACCGCTCTGTTGATTTTCATTCAAATACCCCTGGGGTTTTATGCCGAAAGCTTAAAATTGTCGGCGCTGAAAATGGATGTCTTTATCTGGCATAAGTCTTTAGGTATGCTAGTGTTTTTACTGCTCATAGTGCGCTTGCTGTGGCGCATCAAAAGTACTATTCCAGAGGCTTTCGGTATCAGCCAAGTACAGCAGCGGTTGGGACAGTTGGCTCACGGCCTACTTTACGGTCTCATGGTCTTGCTGCCGATCTCTGGTTGGATCACCTCCTCCGCGGCTAATATACCGATTAAGCTGTTCTGGTTAATACCATTGCCGGCACTAGTCGGGCCCGATGAGGCGCTGAAGTCATCGGCCGCAGAGGTACATGAAATCTGTGTTCTGGTTTTGCTCGTTACTTTGCTTGTGCATATAGGTGCCGCGCTGCGTCATCACCTGCTGCTACGGGACGACGTGCTTAAACGAATGTGGTTCTAATGGGCTACTTGATAAGGAGTTTTTTTTGAAATTACTTACTTTAATAATAAGCTCATGCTGCCTGCTAAATGTGTGCTTTGCGTCGGCGACAGACTGGCAGTCAAATCCTAGCAAGAGTCGATTAAACTTCGCTCCCAGCTACGAAGGTATGCCTATCAATGGTCGCTTTGGTATATTTTCAGTGACCTACACCACCGACGCAAAAGATCAACCAATACATTTATCCGTGAAAGTTAGTATCGCCAGTGCCGATATGGATAATAGCGATATCAATGAGGCGATTGGGGCAGCTGACTGGTTTAATATTACCGACTTTCCCGAGGCGCAATTTATTAGCGACCAATTTGTCCTCGATACTTCGGGACAGCTTTTAGCCCAGGGTAGCCTGCGACTAAAAGGCTATAATAAGGCCGTGACCGTCCCCTTCCGCTGGGAGACTCTACCTGAAGGCGAGGCATCGATGATTGGAGAACTGACATTGGCGCGCAATGATTTTTTTATTGGGGATGGCGAATGGGCTACTGGAGAACAGATCGGTATCAGTGTGAAAGTTTGGTTTAATGTGGTGTTTTCACGCGCTGAGTCCAGCCATTGAAAAACCCTATTATAGGTTTTTGCCTTATTATCTTCCTAACCGCCTGTGCCATTCAGAAAGATAATTTAGCCACCACCGAGCAACCCTACGATTTTCCTCGCACAGACTATCTGCAGGCAGACCCGCAATACACTGTGTATGAGGTTGACAGCAATTTATCGCAAATTCTTGTGCGAGCCTATCGTGGTGGACTTATGGCAAAGCTCGGTCACGATCATATTATTGCTAGTCAAGATATCCGAGGGTATGTCCGGATCCATAACAAAACCGAAGACTGTCGCGCCGATTTTTATGCGCCATTGAGCAGCCTAGACGTAGACAATGAAAAATTTAGAGCTACCGAGAATCTAGACTCCAGTCCGTCAGAAAAAGACATTATCGGCACCAAAAATAATATGCTAAAAAGTCTTGAACAGCCAATCTTCCCGCTGGTAAAACTCCACAGTAGTGACTGTTCTTCAGCCCTCGCAGGTGCTTTGACATCCGTGGCGCTAACTATTCATGGGGTGACACAACCACTGCAGCTAGCAATTAAGTTTGCGCGGGAGGAAGAGGGAAAGCTGCTGATAAGCGGTGCTTTCTCTATTTTGCAAACTGACTTTTCGATTGAGCCATTTTCAATAATGAATGGGCTGATAGCAGTACAAGACAGACTAGACCTGCGCTATTCAATAACCGCGACAAAGCTGTCCCGCTGAGCGCGCAATGCCCGGATAATTTTTCTATTATAGGCAGATCACTTTATAACGAGTTACCAGTTGACCGACTTGCCGTCCCAATCGATAAACGCAAGCTGTCCATCTATCTCAGCCTCATCCATGATTCCCGCCAACCGATCCGCGACAAAGGCTGTGGCGAATAATTGCTCTTTAGGTACTGATGCCTGAAAAGGTTTAGACAGGTCGGTATCTGTGGTACCCGGATGAAAACTTATTAATTTTACATTCTTCATTCGGCGGGCATATTCAATCGCAAACGTTTTCAACATCATGTTGAGTGCCGCCTTGGAAGTACGATAGGCATACCAGCCACCCATACGATTGTCCTCGATGCTGCCAACTCTTGCGCTGAGCGCCGCCACAATACAGGGTTGCTGACCAACGAGGACGCCGAGCAGCAGCTTTAACCAAAGGGCGGGCACTACGGTATTAGCCTGAAAAACCGCATGCATCGACGCCTCATTGATATCTTCACAACGCTTTTCTGGCCAGATGTCATCGGCATGCAAAAGCCCATGACAGATACAGACTCTACTAACTGTGCCAGTGAATGGCACCAAATCGGCAATAACCTGTCTCATTGAGTCTTCGCTGTAGTCACCCTCTACCTGAATCCAAATCAGCCGAGAATTAGATATCCACGCCGCGGAAAGATCCTCGGTCTGACAATTGCGACTGACGGCGATCACCCGCTCTATCGACGGATCAGTAAGAAATTTGGCAACGATTGCCTGACCTAAACCACCACTGGCACCCAGTACTAGAGCGGTCTGAGATTGTTGACCAACTATCATTTAGCATCCCCAATTGAACAGGCATCACAGCGTGATTGGCCTGTTAATAATTTTGATATCCGATTGCGATGCTTGGCAAAAAATAGATAAGTAACGTCCGCTATCGGCTTAATAATGGGCCAACGCAGAATCGCAACCCACCTGCGTTTTCCAACCAGCACCCAAGCCTGATAAGTCACATCAAGGCCAAAAATAAGTTGACCGTTCGCCAACTGGCCATGAAGTATGCGATCGGCTTCTTGCTGATCAATCATCGGAAAACGCACACTAAAATTAGCCGCATAAATATTCTCGAAGGTAATCTTACTGGCACTGTCAAGGCTATGTAAATGGCGCATCTCTGCGGCGCAAAGGGGGCACCCACCATCATAAAAGATAGTTAATTCTGTCATAAGTACAATTCCTGAATCATCATATAAATCACCACAACATGCCACACAGCGACCACGGCTGTGATCCTTAAGCGCATAGACCAATAGACTCGATCCGACTCGCCGGCCTGACTACCCAAAAGCCTCTCGGCCCAAAGCAGACTCAAAAACCCTGCAAGTAATAACGTGACCGCAAAAATCGTCATGATTGGCGCGACATAGTTTAACAATAAACTCGCCCAGGCGCTCAGAGCTAACAGATTACTTAATACGACGGCCGCATTGGCCAGAGATCCTGGCTCACTAACCCGAGCCGCTGCCCAAAGCGCACCACTTAGAAAGCTTAGTATTACAGCACTGTAGGCAATAAATACGTACGGGGCATAGAGCCCAAAGACCGACGTACTTTGCAATCCAGGGCCTACAACGTATCCCTGAACCATCAATAAAGCCAAAAGGGTAAAGGGTAGGGAGCCAAGATCGCCCAAAAAGGCTGTCAGGCTGTAGGGTGAAGGGGACCGAGAGTCTTGAATGGGCATGATTGATCACTCTTTAATTGTCCAGAGATTACGAATGACAAGCGAGGTTGGATGATTATAATGCTTTGAAAGAGTCATCTAAACCAAGTATTGCCACGTAAAAAACGTCGAAAGGCCCTTGGGCGTTAAAGCACAAACTAACGGTGAGCAAAGATGTCCCATCAGGTCGGCCTGTTTTTATTTAAAAATGACCTGCGTCTAGATGATAATTTGAGTTTGGCGCGTGCAGCAGCCGAGACTGACCAACTCATATGCTTGTACTGCCTTGAGGCCAAACAGCCTCCCTCAAGCCTGCGCGCACCGGCTGATCTGTCAGTTCACCGCAAAGGGTTTTTGCGGCAATCTCTGACAGAGTTAGATAACAGCCTCAAAACACTCGGCCAGCAGCTAGTTGTTAGCGCAGAGCCAGCCTTAGATATTATTCCTCAACTAATAACGCGCTATAGCATTACACAGATCTACAGTAGTGAGAACGTAGGATATTATGAGAACCGGCTATGGCAACGGCTGATTAAATGCTACCCCCTAATTAGCTTTCAACGTATTGCCAGCCATACTTTGTTTGATCAGACTGAGTTACCCTTTGAACTCACCGAGCTGCCTGACAGCTTCTCAAAATTTCGTAAAGTTATTGAACCGCTCAAGATCAAGCCAGCGCGACCCCAGCCTAAAATGTTGCCACCCAGCCCAGCTTCGTCGGCAGCATGGCCCTGGATCTCGAACAGGTCTGCGCATCAACCCCTATTTGAGGGCGGAGAGCAGCAGGGGCTGACACATTTGCAACGTTACTTCAGGAGCGGACTGGCCAGCACCTACAAGGAAACGCGCAATGGCTTGGACGGTATGGACTGTTCTACTAAGTTTTCACCCTGGCTCGCCAATGGTTGTCTGTCTGCGCGGCGCGTTATACAGAGCCTTCGAGACTACGAGTGCAACATGGGTGCCAATGATTCGACCTACTGGATTTACTTTGAGCTGCTGTGGCGCGAATACTACCAGCTCTATGCGCACCGGCATGGGAAGCGTTTATTTGGCTTTAGCGGCATCAAGAGTCGTAAACCAACAACAAGCTTTTACCCTGAAAGATTCCAAAAGTGGTGTCGGGGTAATACGCCCTATCCCATCGTAAATGCCTGCATGAAACAGCTGAATAGTACAGGTTACATGAGCAATCGCGGCCGCCAGCTCGTGGCTAGCTGTTTCGTTCACGAGCTGGGTTTAGATTGGCGCTACGGCGCAGCCTATATGGAACATCAGCTGATTGATTATGATACTGCCTCCAACTGGGGCAATTGGCAGTATCTTGCCGGCGTCGGTGCGGATCCGCGTGGGCATCGGCGCTTTGACCTAACCAAACAAACTCAACTCTATGATCCTGAAAGGGTTTTCATCAACCGGTGGGATGGTGACAGGCATGACCCTGCCCTCGATTCAATGGATGCTGCTGATTGGCCGATCGTCACTTTTCAGGAATCACGATAATGACTAACTTCCATACCCTACGACTAATATTGGGTGATCAACTCAATCGTCAACATTCTTGGTATCAACAAAGGGATGATGGCGTGTTATATCTAATCGCTGAGTTACATCAGGAAGCTGAGTATGTTACCCATCATATTCAAAAACTCTGTGCTTTTTTTGCTGCCATGGAAGCCTTTGCAGACTCATTGCGTAGCGACCAGCATCAGGTTAGCTATCTCAAACTTGATGATACTGCTGACTATGCCAGCCTACCTCTACTCTTGAAAGCGCTCTGCCAGCAACATTCGGTGCAGCATCTCGAGTACCAGCAACCAGACGAATATCGCCTAGCGCAACAATTGCAGACAATGGAAATAGGCGCCACGGTAAGCTGTTGTGATACAGAACATTTTTTACTGCCTCAGTCTGAAATCCCCCAGTATATTAATGCTGGCAAGCACAACCGTATGGAGTCCTTTTATCGTAAAATGCGGTTGCGCTTTAATGTCTTGATGGATGGCAAGCAACCTCAGGGCGAACGCTGGAATTTTGATGGTGAAAACCGACAAAAACTCAAGCCTGCTGATATTGAACAGGTACCTCAGCCACTTTTATTTGCCAATCCCGTTGACGGAATTCGTCAACGCATCGAAAGGCATCAGATTAGTTCGCTGGGTAAAATGTCAGAGCCACTACTCTGGCCCATCAACGAGCAGCAAAGCCTGCAATTACTAGAGTTTTTCTGCCAGTACTGCCTACCCAATTTTGGTCGCTTTCAGGATGCCATGACGCGGCAGGGTGAAAATCGCTGGAGTCTCTATCACTCTAGAATATCCTTTGCACTGAATAGCAAAATCTTACAGCCAATGCAGGTTATTAATGCTGCAATTCGGCGTTTTGAAGAGACTGATAGTCCAGTCGATTTGGCTCAAATTGAAGGCTTTACTCGCCAGATTCTCGGCTGGCGGGAATATGTGCGCGCGGTGTACTGGGCGAATATGCCCAATTACGCCGAGCTCAACGCTTTGAGTGCCAGCCGCGCCCTGCCTGGCTATTTTTGGACTGGAAAGACCAAGATGTCCTGTATGAAGCAGGCCATTGATCAGTCTTTAGATTATGCCTACGCCCACCATATCCAGCGCTTAATGGTGACAGGCAACTTCGCAATGTTGGCCGGCATAGACCCAACGCAAATGGATAAGTGGTATCTGGGTATTTATATCGACGCGATTGAATGGGTAGAAATGCCTAATACCCGCGGCATGAGCCAGTTTGCCGATGGCGGACTAATTGCTACGAAACCCTATGCCGCCAGCGGCAGTTACATCAATAAGATGAGTGATTATTGCAAGGATTGCCACTACAGCGTGAAGGAACGGTTTACCGAGGATGCCTGTCCCTTTAACAGCCTATATTGGGATTTTATGCATCGACACACCGATAAATTCGCACGAAATCCGAGAACCTCAATGGCCTATCGGAACTGGGATAAAATGGATGAGAGCGTTAAAAGCGCGCTGCTTCTACGCGCCCGATATTGTTTAGATAATCTGGAATCATTGTGAACTCTATGCTCGAGGATCACCTTGAGACAGTGCCGTTCAGCGTTCAATACTCTGCCTATTCTGGCCGACTGATGCGTCGACAATAACGCTGTAATTGTCAAAGAATTTTTTTGACTCGCCCTCATCAAGAGCGTGCAGACTATTAATCTGCACGCTGATTTCTATCAGCTCTAAAGACTATACAACTCCGCTACCGTGCGACGAAAATCAATTGAAGCCATCCAGTTAATCTGGTTTAACGCGCCCCAGTCTTGCCTAGAGCCCTCTGGTGGATGGTATTAAGTAATACGGGTAAAAACGGTATCGTTAGTACGATCAACAAAAATATACTGGCTGAATTTACCGGAGGCGTTAAAGATAATCGACCTGTCATCATAGCGAGAAATCCACCAATGCAAGGCATAGCCGCGGTCCTGTGCGATGCTTTTATTTTTGATGCCCTGCCGAACTTAGGCAAAGGTTTGATCGATGTAATCTTTTGACATAATTTGTTCACCATGCCAATTACCATTGGTAGCAAACAGTACGCCGAAGCGCGAGTACTGTCGCGCAGTGGTATCGATACGATAGTAGGTCAGTGGGTGGCCTGCGCTGTCCTGCCACAGAGTCACATTGTCTGTGCCAATCCTGCTCAGGATCCGATCGCGCAGTAATCTATCCGCGGCAACGCCGGTAACCAGCCTTAAAATATCACTCGATAACATAGAGTTAACATTGTTATATTGAAAATTACTTCGGCTTCCTTTTCTACACCGACACTGCGGCCCTAGGCAAGATGATCGGCAGAAAAGAGCATCTCCTCGTGCTCATGACTTGGAAAACCTAACCCAGTTGTCATATCTTATAATTCTCTGATACGGCTATGTTTTCGCTCGTTGTTAAAATAGTTTAAGTACTTTGCTTCCGGATCATCAAGACTATCGATCTCACCGCGGTCGATAGATATCACGATCAACGCGGCATAGAAGCTTTTAGCCATAGACTAGGAGATGCCAAAGGAATTTTTATCGTAACCTGCGGCGTATTGCTCCCCGATTAGCTGCCCATTCTTAATTAGAGCAACCCACTGAGTTGCTAAATTCTGAAAGGATAAATCGAAAAATCTATCAATTTTAATCTGATCTATACCTATGGCAACTGCAGGCATCACAGCCCAATTTTCACGGTAATCTAAAGTTATATCCTGTGCTAGGATCGTCATTGGATAAGTCATCAGCGCTAGACCTATGGCAATGAAATTTTTTATAAAAGTTGTCATGTATTTACTCTTTAGCCAGTGTTTAGCTCAATTGTGTAATGAGAATACAGCCTAAAAATTAGTTTTTACCTTTTTTTAAAGCGGCCATGTGATCCAACAAGAAACCTATGCCGTAGCAACATTAGGAGCCATAATTCTATCAATTTAAATTTTAATTATACGACCCATTTTTGTGTTGCGTTTTCGTTAGGCTAGCGAGTACAATTTTGGCCAGCTAGATTTGGTGTAACTTAGATCTAGCGTTTCAACTCGGAGTGTCGGAAGTATTACTTTGCATAAAGTGAATCGGCATAAATAATAAAGCCTTAAAATTAAGGGGTTACAAATGACTTATAACTTATCGTCCGCCGACCCAGTCGGCATGTCTTTTTGGTTAATTTCCATGGCGCTTGTTGCGGCTACAGCTTTTTTCTTCATAGAGCGCGATCGTGTTGCAGGAAAGTGGAAGACATCGTTGACAGTGTCAGGCTTGGTTACGTTGATTGCTGCGGTTCACTACTTTTACATGCGGGATGTGTGGGTAGCGTCGGGAACTTCTCCAACAGAATTACGATACATTGACTGGCTATTAACTGTGCCGCTGCTAATGGTTGAATTCTACTTGGTTCTTTCTGCAGTGACCAAAGTGCCAGCTAGAGTATTCTGGAAGTTACTACTAGGTTCTGTTGCTATGTTGGGCTTCGGCTTCGCTGGTGAGACAGGCATGATGGGTGTTACCTTAGCGTTTATCCTTGCAATGCTAGGTTGGGCTTTCATCGTTTGGGAAATATTCAAAGGTGAAGCTAGCCAAATCAATGCGGGTCTTTCAAATGCTAACGTTCAGAAAGCCTACAAGTGGATGCTTATCTGTGTAACCATCGGCTGGTCTATCTACCCAATTGGATACTTCATGGGTTATATGGGCGGCGGTGCTGATGCAGCAACTCTAAACATTGTTTATAACCTAGCCGACTTTGTAAACAAAATCGGGTTTGGTGTGATTATCTGGGCTGCTGCAGTAGCAGATTCAGAGTAATTTATATGGTTAGATGTGTTGAGGGGGCTAGATTCTCTAGCCCCTTCTCTCTAAAAGGCTTTTAAGATTACACCAAGAGAGCTGGTAAGATTTGACTAAGACAAGACCTTTTAAAACAAGCAGCCATTCCGAGCTGTGACGCAGAAGGGTATGATTGATGGTCCCAACGATAATAACAAATGGGTCGAATAAGTTAATAGAACTTCAGGCTCTATATCAACGCGAAATACCCGATCCAAGTAGTAGCCTGGGCCTAGCGGCTCGCTATCACTTTAAAAACCCAGGGAAGTCTTTTAGAGCGCAACTAGCGCTATCGACTGGCTATTCGCTAGGCTTAAATCCCTTGGACAATTTACACTGGGCCGCCGCGTGCGAGCTATTGCACAACGCCTCCCTGATTCACGACGACATTAGTGATTCTAGTACTCACAGACGCGGCCAGGAGAGTGTTCATCTCCATTTCGGAACTGATATGGCGCTCTGTTTGGGTGACTGGATGATTGCCAAAGCTTTTGAGCTCGGCGCCAGAAACACCTCAAGCGGTGGCGCACTGGTAGCCCTTTTAGCTCAGGCGATGCAAGAGACTTGTAGCGGGCAGATAGCCGACATCAGTCAGCGCCACTGCGCCGACTTAGATGAGTGGCAGCGAATTGCTACAGGTAAAACCGCACCCTTATTAATAGCTCCCATTAAGGGAGCAGCTATCGCTGCTAACCTAGACCAGCGGCCCGAAGCCTTTGACAATCTTGAACATATTATCGGCTTGTGTGGCCTGGCTTATCAGGGCCGAAATGATATCGACGACATCATCCCTTCAAGTCTCCAATCTAGCGATCTAGAGGGGCGTAAGCCTAATTTAGTCGTCAGCCTATTTGCCCATCAGAGCCAGGGATGTGCAGACTTTGTTCGCTGGTATGCCTCAGAAAATACTCGTCAGCTACCTTATTGGCAGCGGCGCATTGCCTCGAGCGAGGTTATTTTACATGCTAACCAATCAGTAGATTACTGGCTCCTTCAGGCAGCGCAGCGAGTCGCATCACTGCCAGTAGCATTGCAGGCGGTAACTCAGAGTTTGGTCGCCTCGGTCAAACAGAAAGCCACGATGGCACGGGAAGGAAAGATCGCTTGACCTCAAAAAAAATTGGTGCCAATCAGACAGCAATAATTATCGGAGCCGGTTTTGCCGGCATAGCAACAGCCCTGAGACTCAGAGCCATGGGATATCAGGTTACACTTTTAGAGCGCCTAGACAGCCTAGGTGGCAGGGCTCAGGTTTTTGAACGCGGTGGCTATCGTCACGATGCCGGCCCCACAGTAATTACAGCACCTTTTCTCTTCGATGAACTGTTTGAGCTATTCGATGAAAAACTACAAGACCACCTAGAGTTTGTACCCTTAGATCCGTTCTATCGATTTCACTTTGCCGACGGCAGCCAATTTGACTATCGGGCTAGTATTGAAGACACCCTAACCGAAATTCGCCGCTTTAACCCAGCCGATGCAGACGGCTATCTCAAGCTCTTAGCTACGTCCAAGAAAGTTTACGATGTTGGCTTTAAACAGTTGGCGCACCGCCCCTTTACACGGGTCTGGGATATGGTCAAACAGGTTCCCGCACTGCTAATTTTAAAGTGTTACAAAACCGTCTCCCAAATGGTTAACAGCCACCTCAAGCATCCCCTGATTCGACAGGCATTTTCTATTCATCCCCTCTTGGTGGGTGGAAATCCCTTTAAAACCACCGCCATTTATACGCTGATACACTACCTCGAACGACGATGGGGGGTGTTTTTTTGTATGGGTGGCACTGGGAAACTGATCGAACAGCTTGGCGCTTTGATGGAGCGTCAGCATATCAAAATTCAATTGAGTGCAGATGTTGATGAGATTATTATTGAAAATAAGTGCGCCACGGGTGTCAGACTAAGCTCTGGCGAAATACAGACTGCTGATTTAGTGATATTTGGCGGCGATCCTGAGACCTGCTATAAGCATCTCTTGCCGCAGAAAAAAATCAGTCGCCCAAGCATTAAAAAACGCTACAGCATGGGCCTTTATGTGCTTTATTTCGGCACTAAAAAACTGTACCCCGATGTCGCCCATCACAGTATTTGGATGGGCCCACGCTTTAAAGAGTTACTGTCAGAGATATTTGATGATAAAAAAATGAGCGACGATTTCTCCCTCTATGTTCACCGCCCCACGGCAACAGACAAAAGCTTTGCACCTGAGGGCTGCGAATCCTTTTATGTTCTCTGCCCGGTACCCAATTTGCAAGGTAACATTAACTGGGACACTGAGGGTGAGGTGTTGCGTACGCGGATTATTAACGCATTAGAAGAAACCATACTGCCGGATCTCAGCGCCGTGATTGAAGAGGTTTTTTGGATGACTCCGGAAGATTTTGCCAAGGATTATCGCTCCATGCATGGCGCCGGATTCTCTATCGAGCCGCGACTTACTCAATCGGCGTGGTTTCGCTTCCATAATCGGGACAGCGCCATAGATAATCTGTATTTTGTTGGCGCAGGCACTCACCCAGGTGCAGGGCTACCCGGCGTTGTCAGCTCAGCCAAGGTGGTCGAAGAATTACTCACCGGTGTTGAGGTAAGCTCGGGCGGCTAAACTATGGCAAATCAATCGCTAGGGAATTTACAGCCGGTGCAAACTCTGGCTCGACACGGCAAGTCATTTTACTGGGCAAGCCTATTTCTCGGGTCTACGTTGGCTAATCGTGCAGCACAGCTATATCAGTTTTGCCGCTATGTCGATGACCTTGCAGACGGTGACCTTCCCGACCGTCATGAATCTCTCGATAATATTCGCGCCCGCCTAATTGGCAGTGATGTCGCTGTTGGCCCTGAGGTTGAGTCCTTTCTTGCGCTGGCGGCGAGCAATAATATTCCCCCTCGCGCCGCGGTGGAGTTGCTAGACGGTATGCTGAGTGACCAAAGGCCAGCGGCATTTGCAGATGAAGCCGAGTTGCTACGCTACTGTCATGCTGTGGCAGGTACCGTGGGTCTGATGATGTGCCGTGTGCTGAATTGCCCAGAGTCTCGCGCCGAGAGTTTTGCCATTGATTTAGGTGTTGCTATGCAGCTAACTAATATCTCAAGGGACGTTTTAGAGGATGCGAAAATGGGACGTCGCTATCTACCCGCCACCTGGGTCGATCTTAGCCCGGCAGCAATTGCTGCTGCTGCGCCCGACTGCCATCAGCCAGTGGCCCAGGCTATCGCACAATTAATGAATCTGTCCGAACAGTATTACGCCAGTGCATTGTTAGGTATACGTTTGCTGCCGTTTCGCTCAAGACTTTCCATCGCTATCGCTCTGCGGGTTTATCGGCAAATTGGTTTCGTTCTGTTACGCCACAAGCTAGCCTGGTGGAAGGGGCGAGTTATGGTCGGCAAAGGTGAAAAAATGCTGCTTAGTGTTCGCAGCCTAGCAGATATAGTGCCGCTACCAGTGCCTGCGCACAACAATCGTCTTCATGAATCGCTGCAGGGGCTCGCCGGTGTCGAACCCAAATAGGCCTATTGAACTGGATATCGCCATTATTGGTGGCGGTAGCGCAGGTATGACCTTGGCCCGCAAAATCAGTACCTTAAAGACTGCAGTATTTGAGCCTAGACTTGCCTCAGAGCGGGACTGTAGCTGGGCGCTTTGGGCACAGCCTCAGCAGCTAGAAGAACTGAGTCCCGCGATTAAGGGCAGCTGGAATAAATGGCGCTTCATCGACCAAAGCGGTGAAGTCATCCACCAAAGCCATCAATACCGCTATGCAAGTCTCAGCTCCAGTCAATATTTACAACACTGTGAAGCAAACCTCAGCGATTCCGTGCATCTAGTGCGCCAACCTATCGACGGAGTAGAGTCAGATTGTAGGGGTGGAGGACAATTGAAGGCCAACGGCCAGACCTACTGCGCCAAGACTATTTATGATAGCCGCCCTCCCGAAATGCCGGACAACTGCCTTCGACAGCATTTTTTTGGCTGGGAAATAAGTACCAAAGAACCCATATCAGAGGCTGACATCGCCACATTGATGGACTTCCGCGTGGATCAATCTCGTGGCCTGCATTTCATCTATGTACTGCCCTTCTCCGATAGCCATCTATTAGTCGAATCGACTATGATTTCAACGCAACTAGAGGATAAAGACTGGTATCGTAATGCTATCAGTCAGTGGCTTGATGATCAGAATATTCAGGTGCAGAGCAAATTGCGCGAAGAGTATGGTGTCATTCCAATGACGGCTGTGCCATCCCAGCAAGATGGTGTGGCGCGTATTGGCGCCGCCAGCGGTGCAGTGCGACTCTCCTCTGGGTACGCGTTTAGCTCCATTCAGGCGCAGATGGCGATATTGTCGAAGTCCATAGCTGCAGGTGATCGCCAGGTGCCTAGACCCTTTTCAAGGTCACTGATATTTATGGATAAAGTGTTTAATCGGGTTTTGAAGACTCAGCCTCGATGTGGCGTCGGGCTCTTCATGGCAATGGGGGCAACTCTCAAGGCCGATGCATTTGTGCGCTTTATGCTTGGCCATGCAGGCTGTATTGACTGGATTCAAGTGATTATGGCCATGCCTAAATGGCCATTTATAAAGGCCGCATTCGCAGAGGTGTGCAGCCATGACTAACTGGGACTTAGTCGCCATCGCCGCGGTGCTATTGATTGGGGTTCCCCATGGCGGTTTGGACGGCGCGGTAGCTAGGCGAGTTGGGTGGTCCGACGGAGTTCCCGCTTGGCTCGGATTTCATCTTGGCTATATCATGCTAGCTGCGCTGGTGGTCGTGCTCTGGTGGCATTGGCCAACGCCCAGCCTGGCTGCTTTTTTATGTATCTCCGGGCTTCATTTTGGTCGTAGTGATATTCTCAACCCTGGGTCAGCAGCGGATGAGAAAGTGAGCCAGTATTGGCTTCCGCTAATAGCCCACGGCGGTCTAGTGTCGATTGCTATTCCGAGCCTAAAACCCGGCCTTGTGGCGCCCCTTTTTGGAATTTTGATCGGTGAAGAAGCCGGTGCAGCACTGACTAATACCATAGCAATACTCTGGACAACCTGGCTGCTGGCTGTTTTCGCTTACTGCGCTTACGCATGGTTCGTACCGATCTGGCGGAAACCTCTATTTAGCCTATTAATATTGTTGGCACTGGTATTTTTGCTGCCGCCGCTCGTGAGTTTCGCGTTATATTTTTGCCTCTGGCATAGCCGTCGACACACCGTACGTATATGGCAAAGCCTGCAAGATGAAACTGAACGAAGACGTAGTTTTGTTGAGGCAACATTCTATAGCCTGATGGCTTGGATTAGTGCCGGAGTAGTTTTTGTTTATTTCCACGACTCGTTTTCCGAAACACTCATACAATTGACGTTTATTGGACTCGCAGCACTCACAGTCCCCCATATGCTGTTAGTCGATATCGCCGACCGATTAAAAGCTAGGAGAGAGTTATCATGAGCGACATCAGCAGCCGTAAAGATGACCACATTCAGTTGGCACTGCAAGCTCGCCATCAGGCATCCACTGGCTCCGGTTTTGACCGGCTTGAATTTGAACACAATGCCTTACCTGAACTAGCACTTGCAGAAATAGATTGCAGCAGTAAATTTCTGGATCACACCATCGCAGCCCCCTTTATGATCGGCGCTATGACCGGAGGCTGTGACAACGGTGAGTTAATTAACCAGCACCTTGCGGAAGC
>TARA_B110001452_G_scaffold253046_1_pt1 | contig 19875 bp, 9 predicted proteins | sample TARA_B110001452 | Tara Oceans TARA_B110001452 (sample SAMEA4396971) | marine metagenome | biome: Polar Biome; feature: [DCM] deep chlorophyll maximum layer (ENVO:01000326); material: water (ENVO:00002006), including particulate matter (ENVO:01000060) such as... | depth 25 m
CATGTCATCACCATGGTTTCCACCCATTGGCATAACACTGAATGGAAGTGCTTGAGTGGTCAAAGCAGACAAGTCTGTATTGAAGTACGCTTCGACCTGTGTATCAGTTAAAATTGTAACAGTTATTGTTTCCATTACATTGGAAGCAGAAACTGAATTGACCTTAAAACTAGAATCAATTACAAATGTGAAAGTGGTTGTGACATTCATGGATGAACCATCTTCATCCATATATTCTTCAGTTACATTGGCAGTAAAAGAGTATCCATTATCTGTTGCTTGTGCTAAAGCATATGTTGAGTTAGTAACATCAAAATCTTCCAAAACATCCTTTGCGTCAACCGGATCTGGCATACCCATGTCCATGTCGTTTCCACCCATGTCATCATCATGCCCATTCATGTCATCGTCATGTTCAGGATCCTCTTCAACCATTAAAATTCCACTTTGAGTAGTTGAATTATACTGATACATGACAGTAATACTTTCTCCTTGATAGAATACCTCAAATGCTTCAGAATCATTCATAGATAGTTCACCTAAAAATTCTAAGCACATATTTGTTGAACTATCAAAGCTCCCCTCATCACATGCAGATTCCTCAGATACGTAGAAGTGATTCCATAATCCTGTTGAATTTGACTCGATTACCGATGTTTCGCACTCTGAACTTTGATCTATACTACTGGTCATACATTCACGGGTTGCAAATTTTTCAGGCATGGTGAATTCGCCTGTTCCAAAGGTATGATTAGTCTCGCCTACTGGCATACCACACATGGAAAAGTCAAGGTCATTTGACATAAAAACATCAGTTATATTTCCATCTGAAGGGGCTAACGAGTAGTTTACAAAGTCGATACAACGCCACACCATTTCCATGTGGTCTCCATGGTTACTGTTTGAGTTGTGGTCTCCATCCATGTGGTCTCCACCCATGTCGTCTCCATCCATGTCGTCTCCACCCATGTTGTCTCCATCCATGTCGTCTTCACCCATGTTGTCACCATCACAGTCATCATCACAGTCATCATCAAGCATATCAGCGACTATTGTAGACCATGAAACAGCGTTGTGCATAACAAATTCATTGTCAGCACTCATGTGAACTATGTGCATAATTGTAGAGTCTGTTCCATCAGGATTAGGCATGACATTTTGATTGATTTTAATATCGATCGGCATTACCATACCTGATCCCATATCGATGTTTCCAGTCATGGTCACAATTTGAGCAAATCCTGAAGGTGAGAATGCGAGTGTAGAAGTTGAAGCCATGTCATCCATAGATGATGTTGCAGAGGCAGTTACTCCAATTGTATCATTGGCATTCTTAGGACCTTCATCGATAGCCATCATGAAATCCATGATTGCTTGTTCTAGGGCTAATTCTGTTAAGCATGCATCTACATTAGTTGCACTTTCATTATAATTGAATGATGCCTCGTCGTTGCACCCAGGGATACTAACGATTTCTTTTATGTCATCTTCGATACTTTCAGTACATCCAGCAAGGGCCATGAAAAGGGCCATCACTATTGCAAACTTCTTATTCATATCCGGAGGACGCCAAACTATAGCATATAATATGACCGATTCAAGCGTTTTTTTTTATTTTTTACCCTCTATTTGAAAAACATTGGCCATTAGCGGCCTACATAGTCCCTTAGTGTAGCGGTCCATCATGGAGGATTCTGGTTCCCCCGACCTCGGTTCAAATCCGAGAGGGACTACTATTAAAATTCGTGACTTTCGTATTTTTTAGACACTTCTTCTTCAGTTCCAATTGTAAAACCAGTCACCATTTGCATAGCTTTTCCATAATTTATTATGCCGGAGTATTCTTGAATTTTCCCATAAAGACAAACCCTTATCCTAAATTTACAAGACCTCTTAGTTTTTCTTTTCCTGTGATGTTTGTAGAAATGAACTCCTACTTTGTAAGTGCCAATAGGTGGATTAGAAGTCCAAACAACATTCTCTACAGGTGTTTTGCTAACTGGCTTCACATTCATGTCCACGTCTAATTCGCCTCCACATTCACTATTTTTATTATTGAAATATATTCTTTCCCCAGATGGACAAAATAGATGCAAATCAAGGTCATTATAATCATCCCAAGCAAGCGAGACTTGAACCGAACCACTTTTTCCACCCTCACGTTCAAGACGTTGGTCTAAGTCATCGTCCTCAGGTGGAGAATCTTCAACAATTATCCCTGAACCAATCATTTCCCTTTCAACAAAGGTAGCATGCTCCTCTAATTCTTCATCGTTTTCTTCAATCCATGATTCTCTGATTCCGAGTTCCATAACTCGTTCATCTTCGTCAAATTCGTCTCCCCTCCCTGGGTGTTCGACGAGTAGTTCATCATCAATTAATTTTAATTCAATAATATTCTCATTTCTTGAGTTATCTCGAGTCTCCCACTCGCCATAATCCTTCTCAGTTATTTCTTCTATCTGCTTTGTTCTAATTACCGGTGGTATTTTGGAATCTCCTTCATGGAAGACTCTGGTTTTCGAATGAACTACCGTTGTAGTATCGTGATTTTTCAAAACAGGCAAATCTGGCGCATATTTTTTCCTCAATGCTTCACGAAGTAATCTTTGATTACGACGTTTAACTAATCGATATAGAACGAAAGCCAAACTTCCAGCACTTATGCTAGAAATAGCCAAGACTCCCGGCTCCATGGGTAAATTGAATCAGTTCTCCTTTATTGGACATTGGGTGAAAATCCCGTAATTATCCCATAAAGGCTGAGTTTATTTCATCCAATACGCTTTGACTAGGCCTCAATTCTTCATCAGGTACATCGATAAGGGCTTTCTCAATTAACCCGAGGTCTTCTGCTAGTGATGCCTTAGTATTATCAAAATACAGTAGCCCAGTTACGTGCTTTGCGTCAGATTCTGCATTGTGAAGAGCCGTCAGAGCCGCCACGGCATCTGCTGGGTCATGTTCCTCTGAGATGGTTTCTAGTCTAATTGTAGAACCGTCATGTAAAGTGATATCTCGGTAATGGCCTTCGGGAACTTCAACCTCTGTGATTGGGTTGAAGTGAGGTATATAGTCAGCCATGTGGAGAGTGATCTCATTTTCTTTTACATATCCATAAGACTTCATAGATTCATCGTTATTATTGAAAGTGACACAAGGGCTAATTACATCGATAAGTGCAAATCCTTTATGCGACATAGCAGCCTTAATCAATGAATTCAATTGTTTCTTAGAGCCGGAGAAAGAGCGAGCAACAAATGTACATCCCAGATTTATTGCCAAAGCACAAAGGTCGATAGGCTGAGTCTTATTGATTGGGCCTTTCTTCTTTTTAGAACCAATATCTGCAGTTGCAGAATATTGTCCTTTTGTCAATCCATAAACACCATTATTTTCGATAATATAAACCATATCCATATTTCTTCTAATTGCATGAATAAGTTGTCCAATTCCTATAGATGCCGAATCTCCATCACCTGAAACTCCAATGTAGAGTAAATCCTTGTTGACAGCATATGCGCCAGTGGTTACCGATGGCATTCTTCCGTGTACTGTATTGAATCCATGTGACTTCCCTAAGTAATATGCAGGTGTTTTCGAAGAGCAACCAATTCCAGACATCTTAGCGATTCTGTGAGGCTCAATGCCGCTTTCCCAAGCAGCAGTTACTATCACGTTAGAAACTTGGTCGTGACCACAACCAGGGCAGAGTGAAGATTTTCCACCAGTGTAACTGTCTTTCGGTTCATTAATGACATTGAGTTTCACTGCTCTTGCAGGGCGTTCGGGTTTATCGCTCATTGGTTCACCTCCTCTAGTTTAGCAAGAATTCTATCTGCATAGATTCTAGCTCGTGGTGGCATTCCATCACTGTACGCAACAGAATGAACACGAGATACAAGGTTGTTTGGTAATTCCTTACGAAGTATTCCATATAGTTGTCCATCTCTATTTATCTCAAGAATAATTGTGTGCTCATGTCTTTCGACGAAGTTTACTATTTCGCTGTGAGCTGGTAGTGCTCGAATACGACACTGACTAACTTTTAATCCTGTACTTTCCAATAAATCATCGATTTCTTGTATTGTATTTTCCATACTTCCAAGGTATATGATTCCAATTTCGCATTCTTTCTCTTCTCTCAAAATTGGCGCAGGGAGATTATCTCTTGCTCCCTCGATTTTATTCTTTAGACGGGTCATGAGGGCCAAATAATCTTCAGGCTTTTCAGAATAAACCCCTTTTGTATTGTGGCCAGTTCCTCTGTAAAGAATAGGTGCCATTCCCGAGCCAGGCAATGTTCTGTAAGGGATTCCGTCACCATCAACATCGAGGTATCGGCCAAAGTCTTCAAACGCATCAAAAGTTTTCTGGTCTCTTACAACCTTGCCTCTATCCATCGGTTCGCTAGGATACTCAAACCCATTACAGGCCCAACGATTCATACCTAAATCAAGGTCACTCATTCCAAAGACAGGTGTTTGATATCTTTCAGCATAGTCAAAAATTCTCCAACCAAATTCAAAACACTCTTCGACAGTTCCAGGAATCAATACAATATGTTGGGTATCTCCATGACTTCCTTCATAGAGCATTGCAATATCTGATTGTTGAGTACGAGTTGGCAAACCAGTTGACGGTCCAACTCTAGTAACGTCCCAAAACACCGATGGGATTTCAGCAAAGTACCCTAGTCCAATGAATTCTTGCATTAGAGAGATACCGGGTCCGGATGTTGCAGTCATACCTCTACCTCCAGCCCAACCTGCTCCAAGTACCATTCCAGCAGCAGCTAATTCGTCTTCTGCTTGAATTATAGAACAGTTTGTTGAACCTTCTTCATCAGTTCGAAGTTTTGGACTCCAAGCAATAATTCCTTCAGCGATTGATGAGGAGGGGGTAATTGGGTACCAAGCCAACATTTGAACACCGCCAAAATGCGAACCTAAAGCAACTGCTTCATTTCCATCAATAAAGAATTGTTTTGATTTCCTTTCACGTGCTTCTATTGTGTAAGGGTCTTTCTTTTCTAGATTCTCTCGAAAATAATCTCTCCCAAGTCCTAGGGCAGTAATATTAAGTTCAATAGCGGTATCTTTACCTTTGAATTGTTTAGCTACCGAGGCTTCTAAAACCTCTTGATCGATTCCAAGAACCTCTGCTAATGCGCCAACATAGATGATATTTGTAACTAATTTAGCAATTTTAGGATTTATTTTTCTTGCTAAAGCAGACATAGGTATTGGATAAGAAACTACATCTTCTCTTGTCATCTCTTTCTTCGCATTCTCGTTCCATATGACAACACTTCCGGGCTCTAAAGACGCTAAGTCTTCGTCCCAAGTCGCTGGATTGACAAGAACTTGGATGTGATTTCTATCTCCAGGTGCTTGATACCCCATATCTGATAATCTAACGATATACCAAGTCGGTAGTCCGGAGATATTTGAAGGAAATAGATTCTTTCCGCTTGCAGGTACTCCCATATCAAATATTGATTGAAGTAGAATTAAATTTGCAGATTGTGAACCTGTCCCGTTTGCTGTGGCTATATTGATGGTGAAATCATTGGCAATGGCTTCCATTGTGTTTTTCTCCTAGGGTTATTTGGTGTCTATTCCGGCCCTATGTTCTTTGCGTTTCGCATACACTCTTTGAACATGTTGATTCATTTCTTAGAATATTGAGTTCATTTTTAGATAGTGAAACTCAAAAAAGGATTGGTACTCGCAGGGTCATGGCCGATGAAAAATTAAGAGACGCTTGGACTAAGTCTGAGAAGGTCTTAGCCAAAGGAAATGCAAAAGATTCACTGAAGATTCTTCGTGACATAGACCCTGATGGAGAAAATGCTACCACTCTTAGAATTGCTGGAGAAGCAACATGGTCGCTTGCTAGTGCAAGTTCTTCAAAGTCTGAATATCGTAAAGCGGCTTCGTTACTGAGGGACTCGGTCAAGAAAGATCCAAGGGATAAAAAGGCAAATAATTCATATAACTCCATACTAAATGAGATGCAAGATAAAAGAATCAAGGAAACAACACTTCCTCGATTGGTGAATGATGGGACACCTACTTTTGCTGGTATTATCGCTTTATTTGCGTCGATTATTCTAGTATTACTTGTAGTCAAAGCTGCTTCTACAACAACCTCTGACTTAGCGACAGAAGCAACATTAGAATTGTCATGGACCAATACCGACGGCACTCAAAGTACTGGGACTGTTGTAGTTGAATTATACTCCGAAGATGCTCCAATGCATGTTGAAAATTTTGGTATACTAGCCGAAGAAGGTAATTATGATGGAACAGTATTTCATCGTATAATTTCGAACTTCATGATGCAAGGTGGCGATTTCACGAATGGTGATGGTTCTGGAGGACATGCTGGTAAATTCTTTGGCTATTGTAATGGTCAAGAAGCAGATTCTGCGGGTGATTGTCTTATGAAAGACTATACAGTGCCAGATGAAGCAGATAATGGTCGTACTCATGCTCCTTATGCTCTTTCAATGGCTAAAACAAATAATCCACACACAGGTGGTTCACAATTTTTCATTGTAGATCCTGAGGCAGTTGGCCAAGATGGTTCGCCAGGAACTCCTCATCTAGATACAGTTCACACAGTATTTGGTGAAGTTACCAGTGGCTTTGAGCATATTGATGCTATAACCGCACTCTGTGATAACAGTCAAAACTGTCAAAATGATAAAACTCCTCAAGATGTTGTACTAGAAAGCGTAACCACTAATCTGGAAAATGATTCTTGGTGGAAATTCTGGTAATGATGAATTTGCCCCCAAGGGTTTTATTCATAGACATGCGGCTACTCGGCTAAGATATGGCGACATTAGACCCTTTTAATTCAAAAAGAGAATTATCAGTTGGTGGGCATTATTATTCTTTAGATGGCTTGGATGAAAATGGAATTGATACAAGTAAACTACCTTATTCAATTAGAATTCTTCTCGAAGGTGCTCTAAGAGGTAATGACGGATTTTTAGTAAGTGAAAAAGACATTCGAAATATTGCTAATTGGCAACCTGATGGTGAGCGTGGAGAAATACCATTTAGACCATCTAGAGTGATATTACAAGACTTTACTGGCGTACCAGCGGTTGTAGACCTCGCTGCTCTTAGAGATGCTATGGTCGAAATGGGTGGTGACCCTGAGAAAGTAAATCCACAAGTTCCAGTCGACCTTGTAATTGACCATTCTGTACAAGTCGATGTATCGGGTTCACATAGTGATGCACTGGAATTGAATTTAGATATTGAATATCACCGTAATATGGAAAGATATACATTCCTAAAATGGGGTCAAAAATCGTTGAAAGATTTTCAAGCAGTGCCACCTTCAAGAGGAATTGTACACCAAGTCAACTTAGAATTCTTAGCAAGCGTTTCACGCCAAGAAGGTGGAATATGGCTGGCTGACACCTTGGTCGGTACAGATTCACACACTACTATGGTCAATGGTTTGGGCGTACTAGGTTGGGGAGTTGGAGGTATTGAGGCAGAAGCAGTAATGCTTGGACAGCCGATTTACATGCTTGCTCCAGATGTTGTAGGTGTTAGACTGGTTGGTAAATTAAATCCAGGAGTTACAGCAACAGATATGACTCTTAGAATTGTTGAAATTCTTAGAGAGCACGGAGTTGTAGGTAAATTCGTAGAATTTTTCGGTCAAGGGATGATTGCATTATCCTTAGCAGACCGTGCAACTATTGCCAATATGGCTCCTGAATATGGAGCCACATGCGGTTTCTTCCCTATAGACGATCGGACATTAGAGTACCTAAGGCTGACTGGTCGTGAAGAAACTCACGTTCAAGGGGTTGAAGCATACAGTAAGGCCCAAGGAATTTGGTACTCGGCACAAGATGAAGAGAAATCTTATACTGCATTATTAGAGTTGGACTTATCTACAGTAAAACCCGCACTAGCTGGGCCAAAGCGGCCACAAGATAGAGTGGATTTATCGAATATGAAATCACATTTTATCGATTCATTAACCTCTCCACTTGGGCATCAAGGCCACGGCTTGAAGCAGCAAGATTTGTCAAATAGTGCTATTATCGAGAATGATGGAAATAAATATGATTTGAACCATGGTGATGTTGTAATTGCAGCAATTACTTCTTGCACCAATACTTCAAACCCCGGAGTAATGCTTTCTGCAGGATTATTGGCAAGAAAGGCAAGGGCAAAAGGCTTGACAGTGAAGCCTTGGGTTAAGACCTCACTCGCTCCTGGAAGCCGAGTTGTGACTGAATACTATCAGGCTACAGGTCTAGAAGAAGACCTCAATGCGATGGGCTTCAATGTTGTAGGCTATGGATGTACCACTTGTATAGGGAATTCAGGACCACTTCCAGAAGAAATTGACAATGCTATTGACGAGTCAGGTTTGATCGTAGGCTCAGTGATTTCAGGTAATAGGAATTTCGAAGGCAGGGTTCATAGTAAAGTGAAGGCATCATATCTTGCGAGTCCACCTTTGGTTGTGGCCTATGCTATAGCAGGTAATTTAGAAATCGATTTGGATAACGAGCCGCTTGGATTCTCGAGTGATGGTTCTGCTGTTATGTTGAGCGATATTTGGCCATCTGAAGAAGAAATAAAAGAAGCTCTTTCGGTGATTACTCCTGATATGTTTATCCAGCGATATTCCGATGCCATGAATGAACCTAGGTGGGATGGAATACCTTCTGAACCAAGCCCACTTTATTCTTGGCAAGACGATTCTACATACATCCGCCTACCTACCTTTTTCTCTCAACTTTCAACCAATCCTGACCCGATTTCATCTATTTCTGATGCTAGAGTTTTACTCAAACTCGGAGACTCGATTACAACAGACCATATTTCTCCAGCTGGTTCTTTCCCTGAAGATGGTCCGGCAGGTAGATGGTTAGTGGAAAGAGGTGTAGAAAAAGAGGACTTCAATTCCTTTGGAAGTAGAAGAGGTAACCATGAAATCATGATGAGGGGTACATTCGCTAATGTAAGGATAAGAAATCAGATGGCTCCAGGTACAGAAGGGGGATATGCTATTCATCCAGATACGGGGGAAGTGACATCAGTTTACGAAGCAGCACAAGCCTATCTTGGTGCTAAAGTCGTTCTAGCAGGCTCCCAATATGGAACAGGTTCGTCTAGAGATTGGGCGGCTAAAGGTACTTACTTACTGGGGGTAAAGGCGGTAATAGCAACCTCTTTTGAGAGAATACATCGCTCAAACCTTGTAGGGATGGGAGTGCTACCGATGACTTTCAAAGAAGGCGAATCTCATGAATCATTGAAGTTAGATGGAACCGAGTTATTTTCGATACCAGTCAATGATGACGTTAAACCGCTAGAAATGCTTACTGTGACTGCAACTCGCAGCGACGGAACGGCAATTCAATTTGAAGCACAAGTACGCTTGGACACTCCAGTGGAAGTAGAATATTACCGTAACGGCGGAATCCTCCACACAGTCCTAAGGCAACTTGCCCAGTGATGAATCGTCACCTTGAAGTTTAAGAGTTCTTACCACTCTTTATGGCGGGTCTAACAGGTTATGTTCAATACCGATTTAGGTCGGATGAGCAGGATACCAATATTTTACTTAGAGGCGAGGCCGAATGGGTCAGTCGAAAGGTAGACGAGTTAGGTTTGACCGGTTTGGGTTGGACAATGCCATATGGGCAAGATTCGACCGAGAGCAAACCAAGTAGTTCTACTAAGACCAAGTCTAAAGCTAATATTTCGATAGAAGAAGAACCTCTTGGAGACAAGCCTTCTGATATGGGTCCAACTCCCGACCCAAGTAGAATACCAGTTGTTAGACGTCCTATAGGCCAATTGGATTTGAGTAAGGAATTGCGTATGCTAGGGATAGAGAAGCCAATACGACCTGATATAATTGAATTGATGGAAATTTTTTCTAACATGGATACACCAAGGCCGGTTCAAGGTCCAATGAGTGTAGATCCTATGGCGGAAGCTTGGCTTCGTGAGTTATTGACAGTTGTTGTTAGGGAGTATGGTACAACGGCTCTAAAGACCCAAGATATCGAGGAAATTGCAAGTAAAAAACTAGGTAATCGGGAAGGTACTTCTCTAGAGGTCTGGTTGGACTCTTTATTCTCTGCAGGAAAACTAGTAAAAGTTCACGGTCCTGATGCTATTGCTTGGGGTCCTTCTCCTAGATGGCTCATTGGAAAAATATAACTTGAACCTTTTTTTCCCGTTTTTCTCTTGGCGTTTATTTTAATTAACCAAATCACGCTACTGCGGGGCTACCGCGATATTTTGTTCTAAACCTAAGAGCAAAGGAATTAAAGTGCAAGTAAACTTGGCACGGAGAGTGATGATGATGTTAAACGAAAGCAATCTCTTCAAAGCCCGCGCCCGAAGCATGTTTCTATGTATGCTAATGGTTTTATCAACAACCGCTGCAATTGCATCAACTGCCAGTGCATCTCAAGCAAGGTCGTATACTACAAATCGTGACCCTCATGATGTCGCTATCGGCGATTTCAATTGTGATGGATTCAATGATATAGCCGTTGCAACCGATGGAACTCACACGATTTCCATTCTTTGGAATGACGGTTTTGGTGATTTCAGTGAGCGCCAAGACATTTGGGTTACTGCAAATCAAAGTAGAAATGCTGACTGGGATGAATTTTCGAATGTTCAATTTATTGAAGTTGGGGAATTTACTGGAGACGGTGCAACAGATATCGTAATCTTCCAAAGAAATAATCCGTTTAGAACAGACGACAATGGCGCTCCTGATGGACAACCTGGTAACGTCACCATTATCGAGAATGGTGGATGTAATGAGAAGACATGGGACATTGGTGCACGTTTCACTCACTTTTGGGCATGGGATTTAGAAGTTAGCGATCTTAATCAAGATGGTAATGATGATGTTATGGTTCTTGACCTTCAAGCAGATATTACTACACAAAGAGTAGTTTCCTACTTGGGCCCGATCACTTCAAGCACTCAAGGTGTAATTACAAACCTAGGCCCTTCTCAACAAAATACTTACAGAATTTTTACTTCTGGTGACTGGGGAGAATCCCAAGTTGGTGGAGGAATAGGCGGTGGCGGCCAATGTTTGGATAACGACGTTTGGCTACTGCGTACTGAAGGACTAGATTACAGTACGGGCCAAGTTACAAACCCTGGTAATGATGACAACGTTTCAATAATTGAATTTAATTGTCAAACCAATTCATTCCCCTTAACCTACACATTCAGTACAACACCTGGGCCAGGTGAGCACGTTGTTAACATGCAAACACCTTCTTCTCAAGCACTGAGTGTAGGTGATATGGACGGTGATGGAGTGATTGACGTTCTTGCTCTAAATGACGAGAATATCGAGAATGTAACTTATGTGACCTCTTCTGCAGTTGGTACGTGGAGTAATCCTCAACTGGCATACTTTGGTCCTTACATCTCATGGACTGTGACAGTCGCTGACCTTAACGGCGACAATGAGCCTGACTTTGTCAACCCTACAATTGCTTACCAACAGAATTCAACCGACTCTGCTGGTGGTTCTAGTTCTAATTTCTTCTTGAACTATCCAACTTCTATTCAAGTAACTCTTTCTGATGGAAATGGTGGCCATTTGAGTCCGCTATCATATGCAGCTGGAAGAAGACCCCACATCGCTGAAGTTGCTCAAATGGCAGGAGCGGCTAATTCTGCACCTGATATTGTTGTAGCTCACAAGAATTGGGCTTTCGGCGGATGGAGAGATAATTTCGGATGGGAAGGGCAGTATGATACAATTTCAGTAATTGAAATGGATAGTAGAGACTTGTCAGTATCTGGAATCGAAATCGACCCTGTTGACCGATACTTCGGTATTGTCGGTGAAGGAACAAGAGATCTGAATGTAACAGTCACTAATACTGGAATGGATATTCTGAACGGTCAGAGTGCTCAACTAGACGTTGAACTGAAGGTAGTTGACCAATTAAATTCAACAAATCAAACAGTTTATGCTATGGATTGGGATTCTCCAGAGAATAAAGCCGGTTGCGGTGGATGTAATTGGGAGTATGATGACTATGTTGATGGGACTCATCACTGGTTTGAAGAAACAAATCATTCTTCTGGAACAGGAACAGACCCTGATGAATCACAATCTGAATTTTCACCAAGTTACCTAAATCCAACTGATTTCATGTGGTCTGGAGAAACTAAGACCAACAGTACTGGTGGAGAATGGACTGGATATGGAAAGAACTGGGACGAAGCAATGGTCTTGACAGATGTTGACTTGTCCGGTTCAGACCGTGCTTTCATGAGTGTTGAATTATATCAAGACCTAGGTTTTGGAGCACTTGGTAGTGCAGATACTAATGGCTTTGTTGTCGGAAATGTCTGGGATGATATGGCAATGATTGAAGTTGGCAGTGAAGAAAATGGTTGGGACGTAATTAGTTGTCCTGTAACCGCTTATCTAAACGGAGCATGTTTTTCTGGCGACTCAATATGGGGTGGCTTTGACTTGGATAGAGCTTACAAAGAAAATGCTTTAGGCGCATATGCTGAAGGGTTGTACTACTATGGAATTTATTCTTTCAATACCTATTATGGATGGAATAACTTTACAGATGAAGGATTTGGAACTTTTGATTTGAGTCCTTGGGCTGGAGAAACAGTTGATATTAGATTTAGATTTAGAACTGGCTTTGAAGGTTCGATTTCCGATGATAATGAAAGTCTTTGGACTGGCAACGACGGATATGCTGTTGATAATTTGACGATTACTAAACAAAATACTGCTTTCCGTCCAAATGCTCAGACGCAACAAACTCAAATTAATCTACAAAACTTAGGTCCCGGTCAAGAATACACTACATCTATTCAAGCTGATTTCTTGAATGATACTACTTACAGAATATCTGCTACTTTGTCCAATAACGCTTGGGATGAACAGAATATCAATGATGAAATTGTCACTTATGTGACGCCGTTCAATCTCTATGACCCGACTTTGGAATCTATCGATTACTTCTCACCAGGTGGGTTGTATGCTCAAGGAACATTCCCAATTTCAGCAACTACCAACAACTGGGGTAATACTGCAGTAGATTTTGATGTTACAGCGACAGTATTCACTGCTGACCCTTCTGATGTTAATTGTGGTACCCCCTCATCGGTATGTACAATTACATTCGATAACAGTACAGATGGAACTCGATATACTGAGAGTAATAATCCAAAGGGTCAAAAATATAATGATTCACAACTCTGTCCTAGTGAGTTGACTTTCAACAATGATGCATATTGGTTTGGACATCCATGTTCCTCCAGCACTGGAGTTAATGGATATGGCGATGCTTGGGAGAATGAAACATTGACAGTAACCAATATTGATATGGAGAACCTTTCTGGTGATTTCGTCTCTTTGAATTTCGAATATTATGCAGATACCTTCTATGAAGTTGATTCGCAAGGAAACATAGATCCAAGTGATTACATGGCTCTAATTGTGGATTATACGAATAATGGTAAAACTAACGAAGCGGTAATTTATGGTCAATGGAATGATTATAATGAAGACGGAACTTGTCAAGTTGACCAAGATAATAACGGAATAGTTAATGCTTCAGAACCAATAGATAATGCAGAGATTTCTTTAATTGGAGATTCACGTAATACAGATGGTCTATCTGGCAACTGGCCATTATTCTTCAATTCTGATGAATTGAAAAAGACAGTAAGTATAGATTTAACTCACCTGTATGTCTATAATACAACATCAGCAGATTCTTCCGATTGGGGAGTAGAATGTCTTTCTCTATCTGGGAACCAAGTGGATTTGAAATTCGATTTCTTTTCTGATGATGATGGAAGAAATGGTATTAATGATGGATTTAGAGGAGTTGGTATAAACAATATCACAATGAAAGAATTTACTTTCGTAGAGGATAATAGCTACACAATCTCTAGAACTGATGTTGATGCAGGAGATGTTTCTACAGATTTGATTTCCGAGCATGAATTCTTCTCTGGAGTTTACATGATTGAGGTGGAAACAGTATTCGATAACTCTACTGTTGGAAAGCCTTGGTTTAATGGCAATGAAATCAATACTGCAAATAATATCAAGAGAGTAATCTTCGATGTTAGGTCTGTTGATATTTCTTTGAGTAAGCCTATCGGTGTTCTCGATTGTTTATCTGATTCTAAGATGAACTGTGTACTACCTATTGACCAATCATTAACCCATTCATGGGATGTTAGAGCAACCAATGGTGTACTAGAAGGTGAATATATATTCTACATGGAAATTTACGATGAAACCACCAATTCACTGGCTCACACTGTAACTGCAGGACCTGCTCAAGAATTGATTGCAAGCCAAGTTGTTGACCTTTCATTCACGCCTTGGAATGGATACCAAGATGGACACACATACAATATCAGTTATCGTGCCGAATTAGAAGACGGAACATCGTCCGGGACTCCAAGATACTTCCATGCAACATTTGCAAATAATATCGATATAGCAATACTTTCCGATAAGACAGATGGTACCTCTAGAATTGTAGAAGACCTGATGATCCTTGGTAAATCATATACACGATTTTCAATTAATGATTGGGATGATTACTTCAAAGGAAACTGGTTTACTCATTATGATAAAATTGTTTTGCCTTGGCAAGACACTTCCGCAGCTAGTGATTCAGGGGATGACAAATATTATCTGAGACTTTCTGAGAATGATGATAGTACTATTGATAGAAAGCAAATCTTAACTGCATTCATGCAGAGTGGTGGAACTATACAAGCACACTTAGCCCCTCATGGAAGTCAAATTTATGGCTCATCCAGTTCAGTTGGAAATAGATTGCCTCTCGACTTAACAATTGGTGATAGAAAGACGCAGTCAACTCAAATCACTTACAGTAACACGGAAGTTTATGACCCGTACCACCCTATAATGAACGATATTTCTGAACTAAATAATTTTGCAATATTCGAAGGAATCAACAGCGGAAATGCTGTAGCAACATCTGCTTTAGAAGCAGGTTTAGCCACTGAACAGGCAGATTGGGCTTCGGTTTGTACTGGTAATTTAGGTAATGCGGAGTTCCAGCCGATAATTCAAGTTTCAGATAGTCCGGGAGATGTACTTGTTGGGCTATGCAGTTATGGTCAAGGTGGAATGATTATATCTACTATTGACGTTGAATTTAATTCAGAGAATGCTACAAGCTCTACATTCCCATTACTGAAGAATATGCTTCTGCACCAGGTTAATGATTATCCTAATCCATTCTCTAAACAAAGAGAGGGTACAGATATTCTAATCAACGGCCAAAAGCCATTGGATTCTCTAGGACAAGGTTATCTTACCCATTACATGAAGAGTAATGCAGAAGTAACATTCAGTTATCAGTCAGATGCCACAGTTAGTTTAGTAACTGATTGGGTCATTGAAGGACCAACTTCTTGGGATGGTTCATCCCTTGCGGCTGGACAAAAGGAACACTTTATTCCAGATGTAGGAACAGTTCCTTTTGATACAGAGATTTCACCAGTTGTCAATTTCTGTAAATCCATTGGAACTCAAGGTGCTTGCAAGCAAGATGTCCAATGGACAGTTACCCTCTGGCTCCATGATGAAGATGGACATTCGAGGCAATTATCAGTTGTAGTCGAAACTGATGATTCTAATGCAGACGAATTCGAACCAGTCTCTGATGCCTTTGTTGAAATGAGGGCAGAGTACTCGGATAATATTGATCTGATTGGAAGTTCTGGTTCAAACAACGAATGGGATAAGTATAGAATAGTTCTTGATGAAGATGGACAAGTTCCAATTTACTTTAATGCATCAGGGTCTTATGACGAAGATGCCCCTGAGGGAAGTACAGGAATCAAGACTTACAAATGGGAAGTATTCTATGATAAGGCTCAAGATGCAGTCTTCTCAACCAATGCTAATACTTACACGCAGTCTGCGGCTAGTCAAGGTATTTGGACATACACCTTTGGTGGGTTTGGAGTTGATAGTGATGGAGTCTCATATGCTGGAGAGAATTTAACAGTAGACGAAACTACTGGAGCAATTACTCAACCAATCAAGGTCAAACTAACAGTATTTGATGAGGCTGGAAATTGGGATGATGATATGGAGATTTACTTTGAAGTATTACCTCAAGGGTTTGGAGATATTGCACCTGAAATACAGTTAAACGGCTGGGAGAATGTAGATGGATTCAATGAATCTAATTTCACCCTTACTGGAAGTATTCTTTCTGGCTCTGATGGCGATGTGTTTGTAGAAATCGCCCTCAATAACGACTTATTCACTGCATCTGGTTCAGATAGAATTTCTGCTAAAACAGATAAAACCTTAATTGTGGTCAGCGAATTATCCAATAGTGATACATTCGAACTTAATTTGAATATGGATAGTTATTATACTAACCAATCTGAGGTAATCACAGTTTACATATTTATCTATGAATTTGATACTAAGTATGGTAATGAAAAGCGATGGACTGATAATGATTATGGAATTCCTACAAGTATAAAATTAACTTTACCGATATGTAGAGGTGAAACAATTCCAAATGAAGTTCTACTCGATGATGCTGACGGTAGATGGATTTTCATAGGCGGACAATGCCAGTATGAAGGTGATTGGAAGTTTGAAAACGGACAATGGATTGAACCTTCTTCTGATAACTCAGGAGATTCAGCAGAAAGCGGTTCAAGTGCTCTATTACTTGGTGGCGGGGCTCTAATTCTCATCGTGATACTTTCGCTAACTTTCCTCTTCTTGAAGAGAAGTGATTCTGAAGGAATGGATGGAATGGTCAAAGACTTCAGTGCAGCAGGTGCGTATCAACAAGACCCTGTTGAACAATATGTCCAACAATTGATCGCTCAAGGTTACCCTGAAGAAACTGCAAGAGCCTATGCTTCTCAGTATGCTGACCAAGCGGGCGGTGCTTCAACAACTGCTGCTGTGGCTACTGCTCAACCAGCTACTGCTTCTAATCCAGCAATGGATGCAGCCTATCAGCAATACTACCAACAGTTCATTTCCCAAGGGTATGACCAACAAACAGCAGCAGCATATGCTCAGCAATATGCAGCCGCTTACATACAGCAACAAGGATAGTAGCACTAATTTTGTTAATCTCGCTAATATTGTATGGCGAGTAGCATCAATGGGTTCAAAAGTAACTATTGGTCGGCGACATCATGGACAAGACAGACACCTACACGGTTGCCGATATCAAACTTGCAGAGAGTGGTTCTCTTAGAGTAGACTGGGCGAGAGCCCGAATGCCAGTATTAGCTGCTCTTCAAGAAGAAGCTTTGAAGACAAAACCATTAGCAGGAATGCGTGTTGCTGGATGTTTACACGTAACTAAAGAAACTGCAGTTTTAATCGAGACTATCGCTGCAGCAGGAGCAGAAATCTCCTGGTCTGGATGTAACCCTCTATCAACTCAAGATGATGTAGCAGCATGGCTTGCTTCTGAAGGATATTCTGTTCACGCTTGGCATGGACAATCCAATGAAGACTTCTATTGGTGCATCGATAAGACTCTAGAATTCAAACCTACTTTGACACTTGATGATGGAGCAGACTTGATTGTTAGGGTTCATGGCGAAAAGAGTGAATATGCTGCAGGTGTTATTGGTGGAACCGAGGAAACAACAACAGGTGTGCATAGGCTAAGAGCAATGGGTGAAGCAGGAGACCTGAAGTATCCAGTAATAGCAGTTAATGATGCAATTACTAAGTGGGATTTTGATAATGTATATGGAACAGGACAATCTACTATTGATGGGATTCTAAGAGCAACTTCAGTTCTTATTGCAGGTAAGACATTTGTTGTTGCAGGATATGGTCATTGCGGTAGAGGAGTGGCAATGCGTGCTAGAGGAATGGGCGCTAATGTAATTATTACTGAAATTGACCCACTTCCAGCACTCAGAGCAGTCATGGATGGATTTAGAGTAATGCCTATGGACGAAGCTGCAAAACTTGGAGATATTTTCTGTACTGCAACCGGAATGAAGGATGTAATAGTCGAGCACCACTTTGCCTCTATGAAAGAAGGAGCAATTATTTCTAATACAGGGCACTACGATTGTGAAATTAACATCGGACAACTTCAAGAAATGAGCGTCAGTAACCGCACTATAAGAGAGAATAATATTGAATATACTCTTTCAGATGGTCGTAGAATTTTCATCTTAGCAGATGGAAGACTTGTCAATTTAGCAGCAGCTGAGGGGCACCCTTCAGAGGTAATGGATATGTCATTTGCTAATCAATATCTTGCACTATGTCGCCTTGCTGAAGAAGGAGAGTCACTTGGACCAGTTGTTTATGATATATCTCTAGAACAAGACCAAGGATTGGCAAAGACCAAACTGGCAACTCTTGGTTTCAAGATTGACGTATTAACAACAGACCAAGTTGCCTATCTCAGTGATTATACTGCTGGAACATGAAGTTATTCTTCTTCCCAGAATTTGGAAGCAGAATATTCTTCTTCCTCTTCTTCGATATATCCAAGATCGTCGTAGTGTGATTCAAAGTCAGGCATTGTTAGTTGCCAGTTTTTAGGAATTTTATTTTTCTCTTCTATTATCATCAACATACGTTCTTGCCAAGCAAGGGGTTTTCTCTGCATTATGTACATACATAGAACAGAGGTTCTAACATGTTCGGGAATAACTGAAAAGCCGGTTGAAGACTCAAAATTCATTGCTCTAAGAAGATTAAAAGCCGGCCTATTTACTGAACGGAATAGGTTTTTGGCAATTCGCATACCGAATAATACGGTGGCAAAAATAACTAATGAAGTTAGACAAAAGGCACCCCATCCTTGACCTGCTAAGGCATTTGACAGAAGAATAACAGCAAAAAGAATCGGTACAGTGGTCAACATAAAAATAAAAGTTTCAGATGCAGGTTGCTTCTTCATTTTTGTTTCGATCGCTGACCATCCAGCATGGCGTTTTTCCCACGGCTTGAAGTGAATTGCAGCATCTTGACTTGCTGCAGCTCTAACAAGTCCTAGTAACTGATGAATACGGCCATATTGAGTAGTAGCAACATCCATGTTCTCGTCAATAATCGTCTCAAGTCGTTGTCTTGATTCTTCATATAGTCCCATATCAGCAAGAATTGTAGCTTGCTCAATTAATGGAGTGACTTCATTTGGAGCATAGTGCCGTACATCTTGCCACCATTGTAGTGCATCGGTTAGAAGTCCTAACTCATCGGCTAGAAGTCTTCCTCCCCTTACCCACATATCTATGCGAGTTGGTTCTAATTCGACCACTTTTCTTACCGCTGATAGTGATTTGGAGGCGTCTATTAGAGAGACAGGCTCTCCCGGAAGAGGCAGGGTAACATCAGAGTATAGTTGCCAGGCTTCGACATGTTCAGGGTCGATTTTAGTTGCAGCCTTAGCTTCTTTTTGTGCAGTCTCTCTATCGCCCAATTCCAATGCTTCGATAGCATTTAGGTAATGTTCTTCTGCGCTCATATGTACCGCTCTATGAGGGAATCATTTAATCATCACTATTTCGATTAAATTTACGAGGAACAATTGGCTTTGGGGCATTATTATGGGCATGTCCTGCTCTTTTACCCCTTGACTTACGGAAATTATTCTCTTCCGGCTTTGTTCTACTATCATCCCGATTAGAGAATTCTCTTCGCTCTCCACGGCCAGAATCTCTTCCTTCTCGAGAACCTCTATCGAAGTTTCCTCGGCCACCGTCTCTGCGGTCACCGCCACCGCCGCCGTCTCTACGGCCGCCATCTCTGGACCCTCTGTCGAAATTTCCTCGGCCACCGTCTCTGCGG
>TARA_B110001452_G_scaffold89105_1_pt1 | contig 19809 bp, 15 predicted proteins | sample TARA_B110001452 | Tara Oceans TARA_B110001452 (sample SAMEA4396971) | marine metagenome | biome: Polar Biome; feature: [DCM] deep chlorophyll maximum layer (ENVO:01000326); material: water (ENVO:00002006), including particulate matter (ENVO:01000060) such as... | depth 25 m
AAATCATGATATTTGCAAGTTAGAGTTAAAAAAAGAGAAAGTTATAATGACTACCCGTAATACCTATGATAAAATAGCCGTTAAAAATAGAAATTTAGAATTAACACCTTTTCCATATAAACATTGGACAGAGAAAGAGATTTATGAACAAGTGGATTCATCTCTTCGTGCAATAAGTTTAGGAGGAAGATTACTTTCTAATAATAAAGTTAAATTAGGAGGATTAAATGATCTAAAAGAAGAACTATTGCAAGTTGAAAATTTAATTCTTTTAGGGTGTGGAACTTCCTATTTTTCAGGAATGTGTGGTAAAAAATACTTTAAGGATTTATGTAAATTTAATTCTATTCAAGTCATTGATGGGGCAGAATTTGAATTAAATGATATTCCCAAAAAGGGTAAAACAGCATTAGTTTTACTTTCTCAATCTGGTGAAACGAAGGATCTTCATCGTTGTTTAGAAATGTGTAAAGACACCGATGTAATAACTGTTGGTGTAGTAAACGTTGTCGATTCCTTAATAGCACGAGAGGTTGATTGTGGATGTTATTTGAATGCTGGTCGTGAAGTCGGCGTTGCATCTACAAAATCATTTACATCACAAGTTATTATTTTATCTATGATGGCTATGTGGTTTGCACAAGGTCATGATATTAACTTGCAGAAACGTAAAAAACATATTAGAGATTTAAGAAAACTTTATTTAGATATAGAATCTACATTAGAAAAAAATAACATAGATGAATTTCTTTCAATATTCAAAACACAAAATAACTGTTTTATATTAGGAAAAGATAAAGGTGAAGCCATTGCACAAGAGGCGGCACTCAAAATAAAAGAAATATCTTATATTCATGCGGAAGGTTATAGTTCTAGTAGTTTGAAACATGGACCTTTTGCACTTTTAGAAAAAGATTTTCCAGTAATTTTAATTGCACCCGAAAATAAATATTTTGCAAAAAATATGAATGCGTATGAAGAAATTAAAAGCCGATATGCAAAAATTATTTTAGTAACAAATAAACAAGATTTAAATTTACCTAATACTATTTTAGTAGAAAAAAATGACTCATATGCAGATCTTTTATGTATAATTCCATTGCAATTATTGGCTTTTAAGTTATCTATTTACAAAGGATGTAATGCAGACATGCCTAGAAATTTAGCAAAAGTTGTTACAGTTGAGTAGAAATTTTAAGTAAATTTATTTTAAAAATATCATCTATATAAATATATATATATGATATCAATTATAGGATTAGGATTTGTTGGAGGCTCTATGGTAAAGAGTTTTAAAATTAAAGGTTTCAATGTAAAAGGATATGATAAATTTAAAGAGTCTGATAGTTTTGAAGAGTGCTTGAAAAGTGATATTATGTTTTTAGCCCTTCCAACTATATTTAATGAAGAAACAAATACATACGACAAAGAACCAATGCATGAAACTTGTAAAAAACTTGTTGAAAATAATTATAAAGGTTTAGTTGTTATAAAATCAACAGTTGAGCCTGAAACAACAAAAATATTTTCAAACTTATATAAGTTAAATTTAGTACATAATCCAGAGTTTTTAACTGCTGCAACCGCGTTTAAAGATTTTCATAATCAAAAACATATAGTTTTAGGAAAGGGTCCTTTATTGTTAGACAATAAATTAAAACCATTGATCCAATTTTATAAGAAAGGTTACCCAGACGCAGAGATTTCTATATGTACATCAACTGAAAGTGAATCAATGAAAAGTTTTGTAAATTGTTTTTATGCTACAAAGATACAATTCTTTAATGAATTATTTTTGTTATGTAAATCAATGAATTGTGATTATGATATTGTAAAAAATTTGATGTTGAAAAACAAATGGATTAATCCTATGCATACAAAAGTTCCTGGTTCGGACGGTAGTTTAAGTTACGGAGGTTATTGCTTCCCTAAAGACACTAATGCTCTTTTACAATTTATGAAAACAAAAAACACTAATCATAAAGTAATGGAGGCAGTTATTGAAGAAAGAAATGAAATGAGAACAGATAATGTAAATATTAAGACCAACAAAAAGAGTCAAAAAAGAACTTGGACCCGAGAACAATTATTAAAAGAGTTAGAAAAATTTAAAGATAAAGATAAAGAATATTTATGATTTATTATTTAGTATATGATTTATAATATCTTCAACCGATTTCCATTTTAATCCATAATCAGATTGATTATGTATTACAGGTATATTCATTGCTTCACATTCCTGCACACTATTTGCATTTCCATCATGACTAGTTAATCTTAACATTATAAAGCATTGTTTATAGATATTTGGCATTTCTTCCCATTTAGCATTTAACTCATTGCTAAATATAAATTCATATTTAGGTAATTTTTTAATAACTTCTTTATAATATTTATCTCCATAAATATGTTCTCGTCCTTTGTGTTGACCATTAAAAACAAAAATTTTATTTCCTAATTCAAACTTATTAACAGGTGAAAATAAACGTGTATCGACAACATTATAGTCTATTAATATACTTGAAATTTCATTTGATTGCAAACTTATATAGACTGAATAACTTTTAGAAATATGAATAATGTTATTTAAATTTTTTATTTCATTTATTGTTTCATAAGAACACTCATTCATAAAATTTGCATCTTCTCCACACCAAATAATAATACGCAATCCTTTGTGATTTTTAATAGTTGTTAAATCTTCATCATTATACATTCCAAAAAATAAACATGGTTTTGAGTTATCATAATATTCCTTTAAATTATATTTTTTCATAATTCTAGGTTTAAATATGATAACTCCTTTACTAAAATAACATTGTGAGTTATTATTTGTAAAATAGTTAAAAGAGACTTTAAAGAAATCTTCTTTATTTGTAATAATTCTGTGAGTTCTTCTATGTTCATAATAACCATATTTTATATAATGAATTTTTGCTAGTGTTTCTGTATTTATTCCTGCGTTTTGAAGATCTGGATAAATATTTACGTAAAATTTCCAATCAAAATTAGGGAATTTATCATAGAATTTCATTTATATTATCTGTATATTAATTATACAATGAATATATCAAATTTGAATATATTAGTAACAGGTGGAGCAGGATTTATTGGATCTAATATCGTAGAATATTTATTAAAGAATAATGTTAAAAAAGTAAGAGTTATTGATAATCTTTCTACTGGAAATAAAAATAATTTAGCCCCTTTTTTAGAACATTATGATAATTTAGAATTTATGTATGGAGATATTTCAAGATTAGAAGATTGTCGCAAAGCAGTAAAAGGTATGGATGTTATTACAAATCAGGCTGCACTTGGTTCTGTTCCACGTTCTATGAAAGATCCATTATCATCACATAATTCTAATGTAAACGGATTTTTAAATATTTTGATAGCCGCAAAAGAAGAAGGTATAAAAAGAGTAGTCTATGCATCATCATCATCAGTATATGGAGATCATCCAGTTCTCCCAAAAGTTGAAGAAAATACGGGTAATGTTCTTTCACCATATGCAGTGACAAAAGCAGTTGATGAACTTTATGCAGGTGTGTTTTCAAAATGTTATGAAATGCAGTGTATAGGATTGCGTTATTTTAATGTATTCGGTCCCAGACAAGACCCTAAAGGAGCATATGCGGCAGTTATACCGAAATTTATTGATATTATGAAAAATGGAAATAGTCCAACTATTAATGGCAATGGTAGTTTTTCTCGTGATTTTACTTATGTAGATAATGTAGTTCAGGCTAATGTTAAAGCATTAATAACTGATAATAAAGAAAGTTATGGTGAAGTATTTAATATTGGGGCTGGAGGTAGAATTACTATTTTAGAATTGGTTGATGCAATTAATAAAGGATTAAATATCAATATAAAACCAGTTTTAGGTAAAAATAGACCAGGAGATATACCACACAGTAATGCATGTATTGATAAGGCAAAAAGTATGTTAGGATATGATCCTAAGATACAATTTTATGAGGGTATAAATTTATTAATAAATTTATAAAATATAATATTTTTATATTACATATGTGTAAAGATATTAAAATGGTTGTTTTTGATTTTGATGGAGTGTTTACGGATGGAAAATTTTACTTTAATGAAACATCAATAACATCAAAAAATTATAGTGCAAAAGATGCATATGCGTTAAAAATATTAAATAAAAATGAAATAAAAGTTGGTATTATAACAAATGATAAAATAGTATCTATTGAAAATGCTCAACATATTTTTAATAGATTAGATAAATATAGTATTGGACAAGACAGACCAAAATTAGAAATATTAGATGAATGGATAAAATATTATGATTTAGATTATTCCGATGTAGCATATATAGGAGATGATCTTGCTGATATTCCAGTTTTAAATAAAGTAGAATTTTCAGGTTGTCCTAATGATGCGGTTGAAGATGTAAAAAAAGTATGTAACTATATTTGCAAAAAAAAAGGAGGAGATGGAGCAGTTAGGGAATTCGTAGACCTAATTATGAAAAATAATAATTCATTAATTGAATCGAATCAAATTAAAAATGATAAACAGATCACAGCAGTAATACCTGTTAGAAAAGGTAGTCAACGTTGCAAAAATAAAAATATAAGAAAATTTGGAGATACTAATCTTTTAAAACTAAAAATAGAAACTTTAAAAAGGGTTAATAATATTGATGAAATTATTGTAAGTACTGATTGTGATAAAATGATAAAAGTAGCAAAAGAATTAGGTGTTAAAATACATAAAAGAGATAGTTATTATGCTAGTTCTGAATGTCCTAACTACGAATATTGGACACATATTGCTAAAAATGTTGGAATTTATTCAAATTTTATGATGGTCAATTGTGTTTCGCCTCTCGTAAACAAGAAAACTATTAATGAATTTATAGAACAATATAAAACGAACAATTATAAAAATATGATAACAGTTGTCGAACATAAGAAATTTTTTTATGATTCAGAAACAAAGAAAGCGATAAATTTTAATTCAAATGAAGCACCTAATAGTCAATTATTAAAACCATTATCTGAAATAACATATGGACTAAGTATTTGTAATAGACAAAAAATTATAGATAGTCAATGCATATATGGAAATAATCCAGAGTTTTTTGTTTTAGATAATGTATCAAGTATTGATATTGATGATTGTTCTGAGTTTATAACATCTGAATTATATTACAATAATCATATTGTAGATAATGGAATATCAAAGTTAATATTAGATAGAAGAGTTGATGAACCTGAAACAGTTGATTGTACAATTAGAGATGGTGGTTATTTAAATAATTGGAATTATACAGATGAGCAGGTAATTGATTGTTATAAAGCGGTAACCGAAACAGGGATAAACTATTTTGAAATAGGTTTTAGAACAAATAAAGATTTGTTGCTCGGCAAAGGAAAATGGTGTTACTCAACAGAAGATGATATTAATGCAATAGTGGAACAATATAAAGGTACAAAAATATGTGTGATGGCCAAAGTAGGTACAGTTACAATAGATGACTTTGTAGAAAAAAATCTATCAAATGTTGATTTAGTTAGAGTACTTTTGGCAAGATGTTCCAAGCATGAAAATATTAATATAAGTGAATATAACAAACAAGATATAATTACTGCAAAAAAATTTTGTAATGATTTAATAGATTTAGGATACGAAGTGTGTTTTAATGTAGGGTGCGGAGATCTAATTGATGATAAAGAAATAAAATTAATTATTTCAGAATTTCATGATGTTAAAATCAAAAGTTTATATTTAGCAGATACATATGGCGGATTTAATAGTAAAAATATACCAACACAATTACATAAATTTTATAGAGAACTAAAAAAGTATAATTCAAATTTAAATATTGGATTTCATATACATAGCAATAATGGAGATGGTCTTGAAAAAGCAAAAATAGCAATCTTCCATGGATGTTCAATGATAGATTCAAGTATTAATGGTTTGGGAAGGGGTGCTGGTAATTTAAAAACTGAACAATATATTTGTTATAAATATGGTAATAAAATTAATTTTAAAGATAAAATTAAACCCATAATTACATTTTTTGATAAACATATTTTAACAAAAAAACAGTATAATGAAAAAAAAATTCAACATCATCCATATTACAATATTGCTGGAGAATTATCATTACACCCAAATTATATATTAGAAATATTATCAAATGTAGATACAAGTTTGAATGAAGATATAGATATGATTTTTAAATTAGATAAATATACTAGTGAAAATAATTGTAGAAATTATGATAAAAATTTGATCAAATTTTTACAAAATTAACAATACATATATGCAAAATTACAAAATATATTATATATAAATATTCATTATTTTTATATATAAAAGTTATGAAGTTTGTCTAATTATTGATAAATATTTAATACATTCCTCCTTTTTTTTTACAACTCTTTTATTAGATAAAAGTAAAATATAATACCATTCATACTCTGTAATTTCTATATGCCCTTTTGCATAACATTTATTATCAAAAGTAAAATTACAAAATTTATACCAGTAATCTGGTATAGGTACAGTTGTATGTTCAGCAAAATATAAATCTATAAATTTTGTATTTGGTTTAAATCCTAATTTTATTAAAATACGATTTGTTAGTTCATAGAAAAATCTACTAGATGGATAGCCTCGTCCAGAAAATAATCTATATTTATTATAGTTATTTTGATAATAATCTAACATTTTTATATCAGATAAGTTATCTATTTTTTTAAATTCTTCATATTTATTGTTAAATTCATTTAATAATATTTTTTTATCATAATTACAATTATTCATTATATTTATTTCATTTTTAATTATCTCAATATTTTGTTCTACATTATTGATATTATTAATTTTTTGAGGTAAAGTCCACTCTTTTGTCATTTTGTTTTGGTGAGTAAATCCTTCCAACAGTTTGTGTTCATATATGGAATTTCTATAATGTGGTATTTTTATAATTATACAGTCTTTTTTACACATTTTTATTATATTAATGTTATTCAAAAATCCTCTATCTTTTTCAATATATTGTAAAATTAAAACATCTGTATTTTTAATTTTTTTTTTGTGTATATCGTCTAACTCTGTATTATTGTATAATATTGATTCTTTATCAACATAATCTACTATTGATATATTTTTAATATTATAATATTTACATAATAATTTATTTTGTTTTAAATACTTAGAATAATTCTTTCCATGACAGTTAAAAAATATTAGTATATTTTTTTTCATATAAGTACTAATCATATATTATATTTTGCAAAAAAATATAATATATGATTTTTAAATTAGATAAATATTATATAATAATCTTATAAAAATGTTATATTTTTAAAATATATTTTTTGTCCTCGTTTTTTTGAAGTGGCATTTATTCTCCATCTTGATTTACACCATTTTATAGCAAATTCATCTTCAATAATATAATTCTTATAATATGAAGTTAATTTTTCTTCAACTTCTAACCACTTTTCTCCAGTATATATTCTTAAATTAATATTTTCTTCATGCTCATATAATTTACACTCAAATACAAGTTTTATTTTCCCAGTTATATTTTTATTACTAAAAGATTTTATAGAAAATCCATAATTTGTATTTGGTGTATTTATAATATTAATAATGATTTCATCAGATATCAGATCTACTTTAATATTTTCTTTATCATATGTTACTACATATTTAGGTTCAATTAATAATTTTATAGAATTATGTGTATTTTTTAAATTTTTATTACTATTTATTAATTTTATTATTTCATTTCCAAAACTTTCATAATTAGATGTATAATCATTACCATATAGAGGATGATTTTTAAAGTATTTATAATTATTTTTATGTTTTTCATTTAAAAAATGTTTTACTATTATATCCAGATCGTCTTCTTTCATTTCTTCATAATATGCAAAATGCCCATAATAATATTTTTTTAGATAATCAATTGATCTAAACCAATTATAATATGGGTTTTTACTACTAATACAAAGTGCAGGAGTATTGTAAAGATAATTATAGTATCCCATAGAAGTAGCACTCAAAAATATACAAAAGTCAGAATATTTATATAACTCATTTTTAAAAGAAGAATCTATTATTTTAAATTCTTTGTTAATGCAATTAATAAAATTTAATATATATTTTTTCTTTTTGTATTTTGTAGTATATTCACTGTTAATTAAGTTAATTCCTGAATTAGGATGTAGTTTTATTACTACATTACAATTTTGATTTTCAAATGATTTTAAAAGATCTAATATAAATTTATTTTTATTAACTATAATATCATTTTCAAAGTTCGTACGAATATCTTTATCGTCTAAGATATTTCTTAGTTGTTTAACTTCTTTATACCGCTTATTTTCTATGCCCAGAAGATCTTCTAATTCTTTTTTTAATTTACTTTTCATTTGTTCATTTTTTATTTTATTAATTTCTGAATGTTTTGACTTAATTTTTATTTTAACATCTTCTAATTTTTTCATTTGTATTAATAGATTTTTTTTGTGTTGATTGTTTTGTATATTATAGGCTTTTTTTAAACTGTTTAATAGATCAAGATGAGATTGAAATGTTAAATAAAGTGTTACTAGTTTTTTATTTAAATCTATATTATAAATTTTAAAGAATTCTTCTCTACTTAGGATATTATAATTATTAAATGAAAATTTTAATAAACCTAATTTGCATGGTTCACATATTTTGAATATTAGGTCTCTAGAATTACATATTCTGAAATCAGGATAAATGCTTTTTGCTTTGTAATTTCTTTTACCTACATTATTTATAACATTATCATCATAAAGATTTGGATACGAATGATAAATGAATTTATTAATATGTTTTGGTAATATTTTTTTTTCATTATTCACCCAATCTATATTATGTAAATCAAAATTAGTTTTTTCATTTAGAATTATAAACATTTTATGTTTTAGAGTATTTATTTTATAATAGTAATCTATAATATTAATTTTTTCTAACATATTAAATATATGATTTGATGTTGGTATGTTATATATAATTATATCATAGTACGTAATATAATAAGTCATATTTTGAAAACATATGTCTTGATAATCATGATCATCACCACTTTGATTACAAAAATCAACCCAAAATCCCTTTAAGAACATATAACTAATCCATTTTTCATTATAATAATTATTATAATCTACCATATAATATATTTTTGTTTTTTGAGTTTCTAAACTCCTATATAATGAAATAAGTTTATTATTTGTTAAAATTTTATCAATCTCGCTAATATTACATTCAAAAAATTTGGTATGTTTTATATAAAATATTATTTTATTATTTTTTATACAGAAATCAATCATTAAGATTTTTTTGGATACGTATTTGTAATATACTTCATTATTATTTCGGAAACTATTCAATTCATTTTCACAACATTGTTTATCAAATAATAATTTATATTTTTTATTTGTTTTTAATATATCTGGTAGATGATATATTTCTAATTTTATACTATATTTTTTTATTGTTTCTATAACACAATTTATTAAATCAGATAAAAAATTCTCATTATATAAATTATTTTCTATAATTGTAGTAACAAAGAATGACTTAAAATAAATATGACAATTATCATCATTGCTTATATCAGTGTATTTGTATATATAATTAAGCCAACGATGATCATAATTACTATTAAAGTTATTTTTAATAATATTATTTAAGATGTCTTTTATTATTTTATCATTAGTAATGCATACATTTTTCACAATTTTTTTCATATATATATATATAATATATATGAAAAAAATAATTTTATGTAATAGTGATTTTATAAAATTAAACCCAAAATATAAATTATTAGTTAATCACAGTAAATTTAAACATATATTTAATGAATATATAAATTCTTTAAATAAATTAGTAAATCATGATTGGATAAATTATATTACTTATAATGATATAAAATCTAATAATATAATTATTTATTTTAGAAAATTTATTATAACTAAATTTGATAAGTCTAATAAAGTTACAATAGAATATGTTATAAATTTAATAGATAAAATAATAAATATAATTATAGATAACAGTGTTAATTTACCAATTTGTTATTTATATGATATTTTAAGGTTAAATAAAAATAATATACATACAATACTTAATAAGAGAAATAATACCAATAAAATACAGATAAACTTTAAAATAACTAATAAAAAAATAATATTTTTTATAAAATATACCAAATTTTTTAAATGTAATATTCACGATTTTGATAAAAATTTGGATATTATTTATAAAAAATATAAAGAAATAGAAAAAAATAAGAAAAAGATTATTTTTTTAATAAATCAATCTAGACGATTTAATTGTGAAGACACTTTATGTGAACTAGAAATATTTTTCTTTAAAAAAGGGTTTTGGTTAGATATATCTTTTCATTATAGTTTAAATAGATATCAAAATAGATCACAATATTCTGTATTAAGTACATATTTTATAAAATATGATATCATTTTATTATACTCAAATTTTAACCAATTAAAAAATATAAATTTTAAAAATATTAAAAATAAATTAATAATAACTATTCCAATAGATTTAACAGTAGATAGAATATTATCTAATGAAAGTTGCATTGACCCTAAAAATATAAATAATAATAAACTTTATTGGGGGAAAAAAAAATTAGAAGACATAGAAAATTTTATTTCTTTTAGAACAAATGTTGGAATTTTTAATAAATCACCATACGAAAATTATAAATATATACTACATAAGTTATTAGACTTATCAAACAATAAATTAGAGAATTTAAATATATCAACAAAATATTTTAATATTTTGAAACCAATCACAGATAAAAGAAATGAAAATATATTAAGTAAGAAAAATTTCTTTGATTTATATAATTTTGATATTAATAAAAAATTAATAACAGTTTTTATTCGTTGGCCCAAATGTACATTTGAATCACATGATTTTTTACACTATAATGTAGTGCGTGATATATATTTTAAAAATAATTTTATAGAATGTATTTTCGAAGAGTTGAAAGACGATTATAATATATTATTTAAAGGACATCCTTTTTATTTTACAAATATAAATAATACTTTTTATTTTAATAATACATATTTATGCAAATCAGAAAGAAATTATTATGGAGTATGTAATGATAAATTAATAATATATTTTAAAGACAAAATAAAATGTGACGGATTTAAATGGTATAAAGATGACATATTAATTAGTGAAAACACTAATAAACTTATAATTAAAAAAGTTAAAAATACCGATATAGGAGTGTATAAACTAATTTTACCTAATAAAAAAGAATATTCTATAACATTATCAATTATGAAAAAAGATAATAAGTTAAATATTTTTGATTGCAATGAAAATAACTCATACTTGTACGTAAATAATATTAATTTATCTTATAAATGGGAAAATAAAGATTATCCAGGAATTATACTTTTAGATAAATATAAATTTTTTACAAATAATTACGAAAATGAGTTGTATAAATATACAAATTTTGGTATGTGTTTTATGGATACTACTGTTGCACTTGATTGCAGTTTATATAATATACCAATTTTATTGATTTCTTCTAAAAATAAATATAAAGATTGGTTTAATTTAGATAAATATTATTTTAATTTACTAACTGATGAAGAAAAGAAAAAGTTATATAAAATTTATAATAATTTAGATATTTTTCAAAAAAATATATGGAGGGAGGGTATTAATGGAATATGTGGGGGTATTAAACTTTATTGGGAAGATATTAAAGACCAAATTAAATTTAAATTAAAAAAAATTATAGAAAATGAAGAAAAATATAGAATAGATTTTAAAAAGAAAAATATTTTTTTTGATACTAGTCATGTTGATAGTCAAGAAAGAGTAGGATCTAAAATATTGGAAATTATAAATGAAAGTAATGTAAAAAATATAAAAGATTCTTTAATTTTTTTACTTCATGAAGAAAGTATTATAACTTATCAAAAACAATATATTAATGTATTATTTAAAAATGAAATAATAACTATAGAAATTTTAAAGATACCATACATCAATAATAAATTTGTTAGTAGTGGTGTTAGTATTTATATTTATAATATAGAACCATTGTGTAAAATAAATATTAAGTTTAATATTAAATTACAAAATAAAGAAGAAAATGTATATGTTCGCTTATATACAGGGATAAAATGGATTGTATATAAAGAAACACATTTAACTACAAATTTTCAACAAATAGATATTACTGAAGATTTTAATTTAGAGAGTAAATCCAAGTGGAGAATATCAACAACATCTCAAAAAGTAGGACAAAAAATTTATATTAAAGATATTAACTTTACATAATATATTTACAAAATTTAAATATATTATTTTAATTTTTTTTAAAGTAATTAATTACTTTATTTAAAGCAGTAACGACGTCATCTATATCATTATCACTCATTAATGGAAATATAGGTAAAGTAATTATTTGTTTATAGACTTTTTCTGCCACAGGCATCATCCCTTCATACGTATTTAAATTATTTTTATAGTATGGATGTAGATGAATAGGCATATAATGGACATTTACACCAATCCCTTCTGCTTTCATTGCTTTAAAAATAGTATCTCTATCTACTTTTAAATTATTTAAATTTAGTTTTATTACATAGATATGATATGCATTTTCCCTTTTTTGTGTTAACGGAACTAAATAATTTTTAAGATTTTGTAATTTTTTATCATATATTTTTGCAATATCTTGTCGTTTTTTGATAAATTTATCTATTTTTTTTAACTGGCTTATACCTAATGCACATAAAAGATCTGGTATTCTGTAATTGTAACCCAAGTTGACCATTTCATAATAGTGACTTGCTGATTTTTCTCTATCTTTGTAGTCTCGGGTAATACCATGGGTGAGAAATACTTTCATTCTATCATAATACTTTTTATTATTTGTTACCGTCATACCACCTTCACAAGTTGTAATATTTTTTACTGGATGAAAACTAAAAGTAGTAATATCTGCAAATGATCCTACTTTTGGTTTATTGTGACAACTATTTATTTGACATCCTATAGAATGTGCGGCATCTTCAATTAAAACAAGATTATGTTTTTTTACAATAGGAATAATTTTATGATAATCACACGGCTGTCCGGCAAAGTCAACCACAACAATAGCTCTAGTATTTTCTGTAATTAGGCTTTCTATTTTATTAGGATCTATATTCATAGTATTTTCATCAATATCACAAAAAATGGGTTTAACATTACAATAAAGAATTGCATTAGATGAAGCAACAAAACTTAAACAAGTAACAATTACTTCATCAGTACTTTTTAAATTTAATGCATAAATAGCTAAATGTAAAGCAGCTGTACCACTATTAACTGCACAAGCATATTTAACATTACAATATTCTTTTACTTTGTTTTCAAATTCACTAACTTTGGGACCAGTTGTTAAATATTTATTTTCATTTAAAACATCTAATACTGCTTGTTTATCTGATTCATCAATAGTTTGTTTACCATAGTTAAGGATAGTTTTTCGTACAGGTGTTCCTCCATTTATTGCTAAACTCATTTTATAAAATATAGTATTATTATTTTAAATAAAAATAAAAATATATTTTAAAATATACTAACAATATATACATGAATAATGCACCATTTTACTATGATTATTTGTGGAAAGAGCATGAAATAGAATATTTAAAATTTAATGGTTATACATTTATAAATGATTTGTCTTATACAAAAGACAATTGTAAATCAAATATTTTACTATTTAATTATGAAGGTAGTAATATTTTAAGAGGATATAGAGATGGTATTATGTTTCCACAAATAAATTATTTTGATATTGAAAATATACATACTAAAAAAAGAGATAAGAAAATACAAAATATTTTAGATTATATTTTAAAAATATTTGATGATTATAATATTGTTAATACAAAGATTTATCAAGATCCTTATTTATGCAAAAAATTAGGATATTCTATTTTTGATTTATTAGATTTAAAACAATTAAAGTTAAAATATAAATTAGAAATGTATTTTGAAAAAAGTGAAAAAAAAAGTATATTAAATTCATTGAAAGGTGAAACACGAACAATTGTTAAAAAATATTTAAACAACACAAAATTTAACGTATATTTTGGTGATGTTAGTAATATAATATTTAATTCTTTTATTGATAAACATTTAGAATTATCTGGTAAAAAAACGAAATCTGAAAAATGCTGGTTAATGTTAAAAAATATGATAAAAGAAAAAAAAGCAATATTATTGGTTTCTGATAATAATTATATCTTATATTGTGTATCCAATAATTATTGTTACTATGCAATAAATGCTTGCACTAAAAGAGATTCTATTGTGTCATATTTACTTTATAGCGGATTACTTTGGTTAACAGAAAATAACTTTAAATTTATACATTTTGGAACTCTTAAAAATTTTGTTAGTGGAGAGAAAAATATTAATATATCAAGGTTTAAAAACTCTTTTTGCAACAAAATGTTTACACAATATTATCTAGAAATTTAATATTATTATTTATATTATGGAGAATAAAAAACAAATAGGATTATGGAAAGATCAAAATAAAATATTTAAAACAGATACTAGCAATAATAATATATATATAGAAAAATTTATATTTCCATGTGCTAGGAACTGTATAATTCAATATTTAAAAGAAAAAAATTTTTCAAGAAATAATTATATTGTAATACAAGAATATATGGGTTTTTGTGTTTTAAATTCTATTAATAAAGTTGCAACAACTGTACCTTTTAATTTTATAAATAGTAATAATATTAAACATACGAATACTATTTTAATTTATAATCAGTGGGGATGGGAAAAATCTCAAGAAAAGATTAATGAATTAAAAGATAAATTTAAAAATATAATATTAGATCGTGTGGATACATTAATAGATTATACTAATGATAAAAATCATTATAAAAATGTTGATTGTGAAATTTTTAGTTTAAATAAAACACTGGGATTAGGAGGAGGAGGGTTATTGTGGATAAAAGATAAATATATTAAATTTTTAAAAAAAAAAAAAACTACTCAAGAACAAATATTAGTTGACCATATAAATGATACAGAGTATTCAAATTATGATTTTATCGATCATTTACTTAAAAATAATTTTCAAACTTATTCAAAAAAACTACAAGTAAATATTTCAACACTTGATATAAATAGAATTGTTTCTTTTGAAATAAAATGTAGAAAAATGAATTTAGATTTATTAATAAAATCATTTAATCAATATTTACCTGATTGGATGTTAAAAATAAATAAAGATAATAAAACTTTTCCTGGTATATTTCCATTAAGACTCAAAGATAAAAGTAAATATGATTTAATAATAAATAAAATGAAATATGAATTTGATATTGATAGTACAGTATTAAATTTTAATTTTTCTGATAATTATTTAGATTATTGTTGGGAAAAAGTTATACCTATACCATTACACTCCGATATTAGTTTTGAAAAACTAAAGTTACTTATTAATTTAATTAAAAATTTAATTTAATAAAATTAAATTATATTAATATACATATGCATATTATTATATTAGGAGGATCTAATAATGAAAAAGAAGAATTAAATAATTATACTAAAAATAGAATAATAAAATGTCATCAAATATTGTCTAATATAAAAGATAGAGATATTAGCATTCATTTTTCTGGAGGATTTAATGAAAATTTTAATAAAACTACTACATCACATAGTCAAATTTGTAAAAATTATTTTGAAGAATTAAATAAAAATAACTATAATGTTAAAAAAGAACAGCATATAAATAACAATAATACGGTTGATGAAGCAATATATTTTGGTGAATATTTCCAAAATTGTAATTTAAAAATTAAAATAATTACAAATGATTGGCATATTAATAGAGTAAAATATTTATTTGATAAAACATTTGATTTCTATGGAATAACAAAATATGAATTTATTAGTATTAATTCTAAAATATCAGATAAAAATTCAATAGATGAGATAAATAAGATAAAACAAATGAAAGAAAAACCATATGGTAAGTGGAAAAAGTGGTTAATTAATAATTATTATGAAAAATATGTAAAATTAAGATTAGTAAAAGTAAATGAATTTGATGGTAAAACTATAGTTGATATGAGAAATAAAAATAATAAATATTTTTTTAACAGTAAAATACTTTATTGGGATAGTTTTAAAAAAATATTTTATGAAAAATATTTTTCAAATGAGTTACCACCATACTTTGTTTTATTTAAAGATAAGGTAATAGGATTTATAGGATGCAAAACAATAGAAAAAAACGTAAATGATATAGGTATAATGTTTTTTAAAGATTATCATTCTAAGGGTTTTGGTACTGTAGGATTATCCAAATTTTTAGATAATTATAACAAAAAATATAAAGTAGTTCAAAAAAACAAAAAGATAATAGCAAAAATATTCAAAAGCAATATAGGTTCTTATAAAGTCTTTATTAACAATAAGTTTATTTTAGATGAAATAAACACAACAAATGATATTTATTATTTGTACTATAAATAAATTAATAGTTAGATAAATTAATTTATTTTAAAAATTCAAACATTAAGTTATTCAGAAATTTGTAAAAATTATTTTGAAGAAACTAATAAAAATAACTACAATGTAAAAACAGGAAATTCATATAAATACAATGACTTAATATTTTTATTTTTTTTAATCACATATTATATATCATATGAAAATAGCTATATTATCTGATATTCATGGTAATTCTTTTGCTTTAAATGAAACCTTAAAAAAAGTAAAACAAAATAAAATTAATAAGATTTTTGTTTTGGGAGATATGATAGGATATTATTATGGGACTGATATTTTAAAACAATTAAATAAATTTGATTGTATTTTTATTGCAGGTAATCATGAAGTTATGTTAAAAGATGTAATTAATAATAAAAAAAAGATTGAAGATATTAGTAAAAAATATGGAAAAGGAATAGAATATACTTTAAATAAATGTTCTACAGAAGAAATAAATTTTTTCTGTAATTTAAAAATTTCTGAAATTATAGAAATTGATAATTTAAATATTGGTTTATTTCATGGTTCTCCATTTAAAAATGATGAATATATTTATCCAGATGCAGATATTAGTAAATTAAATTCATTAAATAATAATAATTATGATTTTATATTTTTAGGGCATACCCATCGTCCGTTTATATATAATTATAATAACTGTTCTATTGTTAACGTTGGATCAGTAGGACAAAATAGAGTAGAAGGTGGAATATCATCATGGGTAATACTAAATACTGAAAATAATACTATACAATTTATGTCTACTAAATATGATATAAATAAAATAATAAACTCTTTAGAAAATAGTGAACCAGAATATTTAAAAAATATATTATATAGATAATATATAATAATGTCTATAAATATTTTAGTTACTGGTTGTGGTGGTGATATAGGTTATTGTATAGGAAAAATTTTAAAAAAGAATAATATAACATGTTATGGATGTGATATTACTGATTTTCATCCAGGTAAATACATTTATAATGATTATTTTATAATTCCTAGAGCAGATAGTTATGAATACTTCTCAAAAATAGAGGATATAGTAAAATCAAATAATATAACTTTAATTATTCCAACAACTGAAATAGAAATTGATTTATTTCAAAATAAAAAATTTAAATTATGCAAAGTGATATTGTGTAATAAACAAAATTATAATATATTTAATGATAAATTAATAACTAATATGTTTTTAAAAGAAAATAATTTACCATGTGTAGATACAATAAAGATGATTAATTATGATAATAATTTTGATTTTCCTTTTATTTTAAAAAAAAAAAATGGCTGTGGAAGTAAAAATGTATTTATTATACATAATGAAAATGATTTTAATTATTATAAAAACAAAATAATAAATACTGAAATAAATGATTATATAATACAAGATTATTTAGATGGAGATGAGTTTACGTGCTGTATTTATAAAAATAATGATAAATATCATAAAATTAGTTTTAATAGAATATTAGCAAATGGATTTACAAAAAAAGGTTTTGTTGTAAATAATGAGGAAATTAATAAATTACTTGATTCAATTGCTGAAAAATTAGATATTGATGGTTCAATTAATGTACAATTAAGATTAGTAGATAATATTCCATATATATTTGAGGTTAATCCTCGAATTTCAAGTACTGTTTATTTTAGATATTTATTTAATTTTAACGATTTGATATGGAGTATAGAAGATACATTAAATGTTAAAATTTTAGACAATATTAAATATGATAATCAAAAAATTATCAATAAAAAATTTATCCATCAACCGGAACATTTTATATTATAATTAATTATTTTCAAGTATTAATCCGTGTAATATACTATTTATAAATTTTGAATTGAGATATATGGATTCTTTTAATACTCCTTCCACTTTAAACATATTTTTTTCTAATATTGAAATATGAAATTTTCTGAATTCATATGTTTCAGTCCATATTTTATGTAATTTTAATTGATTACTTGCATACTCTGATATAAAATTCAAAAAAAAGGTAAAATCATTTTCATAAATATTATTGTTTAATGTTCTTTCTTTTTCTACTAAAAATGATACTTCTCCTTTTTTGTTATCATACTCAATATTAACTAAACCACCATAACCTATAAATTTTTCATTATATAATATCGTAAAATTTAATACTTTCGTTTTAGAAATATATGATGGTTTAATAAGTTCATTATACCATTTTTCTTGATCATTATCAGTTAAAATATTATTTTGTCTTAAAACATCCATTTGTTCATTTCTTATTTTTTTTATTTTGAAAATATCATCATATATTATATTTCTAATTTTATATACCATTATATTATATATATTATTATAATATAATAATGACTAAATTAATAATTATAACTGGAACTACTAGTGGATTAGGAAAAAAATTATTTAATTATATTAGTAAATATGATTATTATATTATATCTATTTCTAGAACAGATTGTGAATTAAAAAATATAAAAAATCATTATCATTTAATAAAAGATCTTAGTAACATAAATGATATAAAAACGATTAATTTCAATAATATTTTTAATATAAATTTTGATAAAATTATTTATATCAATAATGCATTTAATTCATCAATTGGAAATATTGGAAATATTGAAAATGATTTTATTGTTAATTGTATTAATATAAATCTTACAAGTTCATTAATTATTATTAATAAAATTATAAAATTAAAAACACCATTAAAAATTATTAATATTACTTCAGGAGTAATAAATAAAACAATAGAAGGTTGGGGATTATATTGTTCTTCTAAAACATTTATGGAAAATATTTTAAATCATATAGATATTGAAAATGATAATATTAATATAGTAAATTTTAATCCCGGAGTGTTTGACTCAAATATTCAATCTAAATTAAGAAATTCAGATCTTAAAAATAAAGATTATTTTAGAACTTTAAATTTTAGATCATTAGATGATATAATAATTGAATTAGTTAAATTATTTTAAAAACTACAATTTATGATTTAACTAAAAATTCAAACTTCATAGGTGTTCCAAATTCAATATCTTGATTACATTTTTTTCCTAATACGCTCCAATAATGTTTTGTATGTATCCCATTACCTGGTCTTATTGATTTTAAATTTTCTTCTGTAAATATATCACCTTTTCTCATATCTTTTACAATAAATAAAGATCTTCTTAATTTTTTTGTTT
>TARA_B110001452_G_scaffold78096_1_pt1 | contig 19791 bp, 23 predicted proteins | sample TARA_B110001452 | Tara Oceans TARA_B110001452 (sample SAMEA4396971) | marine metagenome | biome: Polar Biome; feature: [DCM] deep chlorophyll maximum layer (ENVO:01000326); material: water (ENVO:00002006), including particulate matter (ENVO:01000060) such as... | depth 25 m
CAGGTGCTAGAATAACGATTAAAACTAAAAGACCTAGCCAGAGGACTATTGCCGCAATCATTGCGGTCTCTGACAAAAACTCACAGCGGCTAGCTGACGCTAGTATGAAAGAAGTTCGTATCCCAGCGAACGTGCCGCCTCATATGTTGCCACTCTTCATGAAGAAATTTGAAGTGAAAGAAGCCGCCATCTCCAGGCTGGAGGCCGCCAATGCGGATTACAACAAATCATTTCCGATCAACGCGGACGTCGTCAACAGTTCAATCGAAGCTCGAATGAGTAACACGGTGACTATGAAGACTGAGCAGAAAATCACGGGCACGCACAAGACACAGATTGAGAATTCTATCAAAAATATCGCGATGGCCGCGGCCGAACAAAAAATGAGCGCAGACATGGGGTTTCAGGCAGGCAGTGCAAATTCTAAGCAGATCATCCAAAATAAGATAAATAATATGTATACGGATGAAAAGACCGCCATAGATGAAAAGATTACAAATAGTTTCACTAAGGCTGTTTCGGAAAATGAAATTTTAATAGAAGTTGAAGGTTCCATAATTGGATCTGACATCGTGGCAGATATGAGTATTCAGACTAACGTTCAGACTAAACAGGCTGTAACGTCCGGTATTAGTATGGGGCATCGCATCGCAGCTGAGATGACTTCGGACATTGCCAGTTACCAGGAGGGGGACACAAAGATCGCCGGTATGGACGATCTCGTCAAAGAGGCTAACGAAGGTCTTGCTAAGCAGATACTGGCTAAAGGAGAGTCTGATGCTAATACATACGCAGGGATGGGGGAAGGCTTTGCCGGTTTTGGAGACATGATTGGCGCGGCATTTAGCGGATTGGCCCTATTATTTATGATCCCTCTATTAGTTATACTAGGAGTTCTATTTTTCGCGCCCAAACTTGTTTCGGGATTTATCCCTCCTCAACTTAAGGTTCCGCTTATGATTGGTGTAGTTGTTCTCATTCTTCTTATCGTATTCGGCGGTATATTTAGCAGCAGCGAGAGTCGCCGATTCCCAACCTCTAATGAGTTCATGTCTGTAGACGATAATCTTGCCGATACATTGGGTTATATGGTTACCGAGACAAAGGGAAGAATTAACAAGAAGCCTTATGAAGACGTTAATTTTACAGCAGGCGGCACCTGGAGAATTTAAGTTAATTTAATTTAAATTAAATTAATTTATTATATATTTCAATTAATAAAAGATGAAGATTAATCTAGTTAAAATTCTCCTGGCGACGACGTTAATATTAATTATAGTATGCATGATGAATTCAGAAGATAGACGACGTAAAGTCCCCAATGTTGGGTTCAAATTAAATAGAAAAATTAATAAATCTAATCCTCGCAAACAGGAATTGATGCATGTATTTTCTAATATGGAAATACCAGGATGGAAATGGGGTAATGTTTATGGAGGCTCGGGCGCCTCCGGGAAAAATTAGGGATTAATACTATTACATATTTATAAATAATTATAAATTGATTTTAAGAAATAATTTATAATTAACTATAATGAAGGTAATTACACGTAGTGGAAAGAGCGAAGATGTCCGTTTTGATTTCATTACGGCAAAGTTAAAAGAACTATCAGGTGAGAATTTTGTATGGGGAAAAAAACTAAATGTAAATCCAGTGTATATTGCCCAAAATATTTGTAGCCTTATCTATGACGGTATCACAACGGCTGAACTAGACGATTTCTCTGCCAGTTTTTCCGCCACTTTATTTAAAGAAGACCCAGATTATCTAATCTTGGCGAGCAGGATTGCTGTAAATAATCATCATAAAAATACAATGTCTTCTTTTAGTGACACGATGACGTCTCTTAATGAAATTGGCGTGGTTTCCGAAGAATTTATTGAGCGAGTTAAAAAGCATAAAAAACTAATCGAAGACGCTATCAATTACGACCGTGATTACAGCCTGACTTATTTCGGTTTTAAGACCCTTTTGGGAGGATATCTTCTAAACGGAAAAAATGTTTATGAAAGGCCTCAAGATCTTTTTATGCGTGTTTCAGTTGCTATCCACGACGATCCAGAACGTATCCGCGATACTTATAATTCTTTATCTTGTAAGTATTATACACATGCTACACCCACCCTTTTTAATGCAGGAACAGAGTTTCAACAGATGAGTTCTTGTTTTTTACTTGGAACCGAAGATTCAGTAGAAGGGCTTTATAAAACAGCATCTGATATGGCTCAGATTTCTAAATGGGCTGGAGGTATAGGTGTTCACATAAGCAATGTAAGGGCAAAAGATTCTCACATTAATAAAACTGGGGGCAAGAGCAATGGAATTATGCCCCTTTTAAAGGTATATAACAACATCTCTCGACACATTAATCAAAGTGGTAAGCGAAATGGTTCATTCGCAATGTACATCGAACCCTGGCACCCTGATATTTACGACTTTCTAGACGCCAAGAAAAATAACGGCGCCGAAGAATTGCGTGCTAGAGACCTTTTTTATGGTCTCTGGATCCCAGATCTTTTTATGCAACGGGTCGAAAAAGATGAAATGTGGTCACTGATGTGTCCAAATGACTGTAAGGGGCTATGCGACACATGGGGTGATGAATTTAACGAATTATATAAAATGTATGAACAAGAAGGTAAATATAGAAAACAAATTTCTGCCAAGATTCTGTGGGAAAAGATTATCAACTCTCAAATTGAAACAGGGTCGCCATACATTTTATACAAAGATTCGGTAAATAGAAAGTCAAATCAGAAACACTACGGAATGATTAAGAGTAGTAATTTGTGTACAGAAATCGTAGAATACTCTGATTCAAAAGAGACAGCCGTTTGTAATCTAGCCAGTTTGTGTCTTCCAAGTTTTCTAAATGAAAACAATGAATTCGATTATAATCTTCTCGGAGATAAAACTAGAGAACTCGTGTTAAATTTGAACAACATAATCGATATTAACAGTTATCCCACTGAAGAGTCTAAACTTTCCAATATGAGGCACCGCCCAATTGGTATAGGAATTCAGGGCTTCGCAGATGTTTTAATGAAAATGAAAATTTCTTACTGCTCAGATCTTGCTAGGAAAATTAATAAAAATGTATTCGAATGTATTTATTACCATGCTCTATCCGAAAGTAATAAGATTGCTGCTTCTCATGGTTCTTACGAAACGTTTGCTGGTTCGCCAACATCTAAAGGAATTCTTCAGTTCGACCTATGGGGAGTTGTACCAGAATTTATGGGTCTTGAAAAGTGGACACAACTTAAACAAGACATTTGTTCAACTGGTCTAAGAAACAGTCTTCTTGTCGCTCCTATGCCAACAGCTTCTACTGCTCAGATAATGGGAAATAATGAATCGTTCGAACCATATACGTCTAATATTTACACTCGAGCCGTGTTATCTGGTAATTACGTTATAGTAAATCAACATCTTATTGAAGAATTACGTTCAAGAAATCTGTATACAAAAGATCTTATTGAACAGATTATGCTTAACAAGGGTTCTGTTCAAAATTTAGATTTGCCAAATGATATTAAGAGTATATATCAAACTGCGTGGGAAATGCCCCAGAAGAGTATATTGAATCTATCAATCGACAGGGGACCGTATATCGATCAAAGTCAAAGCCTCAATCTGTTTGTTAATCCTCCTCAACCAAAAGTCATTCACTCTATTCATATGTACGGTTGGAAAAATGGACTTAAGACAGGTTCTTATTATATTAGGACTAAGCCTATTCTAGAAAATCAGAATTATACAACAGAAGCTTCAAAGGAACCAAAAACTAAAGAGTGTCTTATGTGTAGTGCATAGTTGTAAACAATAAGATTAATAAAAGCAAAACGATAACAATGATGTGTAAATTTTTAGATTCTCTATTTTGGAATGAATGTTTGAAGGTTTCGTAGCTTGGAGAGGGCGCTTTTAATTTTTTGTTTACTTTATCGTGAAAGTCATAAGACCATCGAATAAGAGTTTCGCGCGATTTTAAGGCTTCGCCTAATAAATGGGTATCGATAATTTCCTGTGAAGAAACACTGCATTTATCACAAGGAAGTATTTTCATAAAATGAATATAAAAAGTCTTATATGCCAATTGGTCCTCAGCATTGGGCTTTTCTGGATAACCAAATGCTGTAAAATGAAATGTCTGCCAAAAATAAGGCCCCCATAATTTAGGATTAATATTGGATTTGCCTGAAAGACTCATGTGTAATATAATATAATATATAATTTTATTTAATTTATTTAAAAACACAAAATATAAATATATATAATGGAACTTCAGCATAAATGGATTTTATACTTACATTATAAGAATTTGGGTAAATTGTATAACGATAATATAGAAAAAATAATTGAAATATCAGATATAAAAACATTCTGGGAAACTTATAATAATATCCCGAAGATAACTGAACTATTTTCAGATGGAATTAATATTAAAAAAATAAAAAGAACAGGTGCTACCCCCTGTGCTTATTCTTTTTTCAAATCGGATATTTTCCCATGTTGGGAAGATCCAATGAATATCAAAGGGTTCGAAATATCTATCAGAAATAATTACAATTTTAACGTTCTTCAAGATCAATGGTTAAATAGTATATTACAACTTATTTCCGGAAATGAGAAATTAGAATGTATTAACGGAGTTAGAATAGTAGATTGTACCAAAGGTAAAAGCGTTCTTTATAGAATGGAGTTCTGGGTGTCAGATGAAAAATTTAGAGCTGAAGTCGAAGACATTCTTAAGTCTGAACTATTTTACCTGGATAAATATATTCTAATGTATAGAACTCATACAAATATAAAAGAAAATGTATAAATGTGTATAAGGAAACTGAGTATATATCTATAAAATGGAGGAAATAGAAGGCTCTTACACTATTAGAGACGTAGGAAAGGAACTTTCGGATATTAAAAAACGAATTGAAATTATTGAGAATAATCTTAATGGTAAAATGGATTCTCTTATTGATCTTTTGAAAGATATTACCACCACAAATCTAAGAAATACAAACATGACCACTGGCGAAAACGTATCTTTACCCGAAATAAGCGATCCAGATTTGTATTATGTTATCGGAGAAGAATTTATCTTTATTAAAGGTAAAAAAACCTATCAAAATAGAGATAAAATTAAAACATCTTTTAATGGACTATGGAATAAAGAAAAATCCGCTTGGGCTTTTAAGAAGTATGAAAATTTCGAAGAAAAACTGTCAGAAGTATTTCCGGATATCACTGAGGGTCAAATGTAAAAACAGATAAATTACGTTTACCAGTTCCTATTTCCAGGCCAGAAACTCTACGAATTCGAGAGTCTTTGAAGCATAGATAAAAAACTTCCTTTTTTTTAATACCCAGTTTCTTGGAAATACTTTTAACAGACAATTTAATACCTGGTATAGAATTAAGCAAAAAAAAGACAGGGTTCATATAATGTAATTGTATATATTTAATATAATTTCTCTTTAAATTATTATATACAATTATATTAAATATATGGAATTTGGGAAAAAAGACGATGCGAAGCGCGCAATGAAAATTCACCACCGTGAAGGTATATCTCTTAAAGATGCTTGGAAGAAAGTTCGCAAGACTTCTAAAAGTTCCCATAAAAAGTCTAATAAGAAAAACGAACTCACAAAAACTCAGCGTCTCGCAAAGAAAGCTATGAACTTACATCACTCCAAAGGTATTCCGCTTAAGAAAGCATGGAAAATGGTTCAAAAATTCGGTGTTAATATGTATTCTCCGCCAGGCTTAGTGGATTACGAATTCAATACTTCTACAGGGAAATATAGAAAACGTTGTTATGATTACCAGAGTCGGGACATCTCTGGTCGGTGCAGAGGTAGAAAACCGCTTATTGCGCCATCGGGTAAAGAAATTAATCCAGAAACTGGAAGACTTAGAAATATTTGCGAACTCCCTAAGACTCGCAATGTTAATGGTAGATGTGTAGCTCCTCGCGAATCTTTAAAACCTGGTTATGTAATCAATCCAAGGACTGGTAGACCACAGTTAGCATCCAAAGAGGGTTACTACAGGGATCCAATAACAAATAGATGGAGAAAAATTCCTAGAGTAGTTGGTGATTATAGCCCTTCGAACTCGTATAAAAACATATCTAGAATTAGAAGAAATATAGATCCATCTGGCGATGATATTTTTACGGTTTTCGGGAAGAAACAATTTAAATGTGGTTTCGGCGGTTGTAGCGCATGTGCCCTTAAAAGTAAGTTTGGTAAAAGAATGAAGACAGTTCGTGTTAAGGAAGTTAAAAAAAGTATTTCACTTTCAGATCTTCAAGGCATTGCGCGAGCCAATGGCGTTTCTCTTACTGAATGTAAAGAACTCGGTAAAACTAAACTATATGCTATGTTAAAAAGAATGGGACTTATAAATAAAAAAAATACAATGGAATTAGATTATAACACCATTCCTTTCACTTTTTTTGGAAAAAAACTTAATTTTGGAAATTGTCACGAATGTTCAAAAGAATAATTTAAAAAAAAAATATAGAGTTATAGATTATTAAACATTACAATGGAACCTATTTTATCAGAAACATCTAATAGGTATGTATTACAACCCATCATTTGGACAAGAGTATGGGAAGCTTATAAACAACACCAGCAGGCTTTTTGGACGGCCGAAGAAATAGACTTTTCAGCAGACCTCTCAGACTGGGAAAAATTAAACGACAATGAAAAATATTTTATTACGAATATATTATCATTTTTCGCAGGCTCCGACGGTATCATCTTTGAAAATCTGTCTGTTAATTTCATAGACGAAATAAAAGTTCCTGAAATCAGGGCTTATTATGGATGGCAGGCAGCAATGGAAACAATCCATTCTGAAACATACGCTCTAATGATAGATACGTATATAACAGATAACGAAGCTAAAATCAAAGCCCTAAATGGGATAAAAGAGCTCCCCGGCGTTAAGAAAAAGGCGGATTGGGCTAAAAAGTGGTTAAATAAAGACATTCCGTTCGCCGAAAGACTAGTGGCTTTTACTATCGTAGAGGGCATTTTCTTCGCGGGTTCATTTTGTGCTATATTCTGGCTTAAATATGTTAAAAAATTGATGACTAAAGCACTTGGTAAAAGTAATGAGCTTATAGCAAGGGATGAATCTCTGCATACAGATTTTGGTGTGCTGCTTTATGGCTATATAGTAAATAAAATCCCCGAAGAAAAAATAACAGCTATGATGAAATCAGCGGTAGATATTGAGAAGGAGTTCATATGCGATTCCTTTTCATGCAACTTAATTGGAATAAATTCGGATTCTATGAAAAAATACATCGAATTTCAAGCAGATCGTTTAATTCAAAAACTTGGATATACAAAAATTTATAACGAAACATGCCCGTTTAGTTTTATGGATACGATGTCGCTCGATGGAAAGAGCAATTTCTTTGAACAACGAGTTACAGAATACAATCGTCCAGAACAGATTAACGATAAATCTCTCGAAGAATTATATGATTTTTAAATCTATTTAAAGAATTTTATTATATATAAGATATAATAAAATATGGACAACTCTGAAAATAAGCAATTAAATCTAGATGAAATCCGCGACGAAGCTAAGACAACTGTCACGGCAAAGGATCTAAAGATTATTATGTCTCTTCTTAGAATTGGTTGTTCCCGGGGCATGTTTAAGCCAGATGATCTCTCTCTTCTAGGAGAACTTAACAATAATGTTAAAAAGGCTCTTTTTGATATTTCACCAAAGCAAGAAGTATTTATTACAAAAAATTAATTACATTAAGAATTACACTGTAGTATAAAAATATAATACACTGTAATTTATTAAAGGTTTTGATGATGTCTATTCAGGAGTATCGCGGTAAAATGTTGACGGAAAAGGAAGAATGGGATGCTAATTATGACGGAAAAAGATGTTCTATCGAAGCCATGGACTCTATTATAATTAATAAAAAGGGCAAAGGACCTGAAAAACCAATTTACACATATAATTCAACTTCCCCGGGACCTTATTATGATACTAAAGGAATTCATTTACACATTTGGAAAAATAGAAAAAACATCAATAATTTCAATGGCGAACAGAACCAAAATGTTAAATATATACAGTTTACAGAAGACAGGCCCGGACATTACTGTTCTATCTGCCATGCCCGTAATAAAAATTCAAAATTCAAATGGGTTCAGTCGCCCGAAATCTTCGCCGATACTACAGAAAATACTAAAAATCATATAATATATAATGAAAATGGGACTATAAAAGATTATATATCGTTTCCGCCGACAGTAGATATTAAAAATGACGGGCGCGATACCCCCAATTCTATTAGAAATTGGAATACATTAATGTTTAAAGTCTTACACGTGTTAAAATTCGCCAAACTCGAATATAAAATTTCTAGGAGCAAGACCTTATATCTTTGGCCTTGGGAACTTACTCCTTATCAAAGATTCAAAATGAATTGTCCCGAATATAAACAATCTAATATTTTTCTAAAGGATTTAAACGTCCTCGAAGAAACTTACGCTTACATTATTTAAAAGTAAAATTTATACAATTATACAGTTATATAGTTATATAGTTATATAGTTATGAGTAATAAACATGATACTATTTATCTAGAACTTGCTAATAGTTTGTCTAAACTGTCTTACGCCAATCGGAAAAAAGTTGGCGCGCTAATAGTAAAAAACAGAACTATAATAGCAGATGGATATAATGGTACACCAGCAGGTTACTCTAACGATTGTGAAGACAGAGATGGTAAAACACATTGGTATGTATTACATGCAGAAGCTAATGCTATAACCAAATTGGCTAATTGTGGACATTCTTCTACTGGGTCTACTTTATATATCACAATGTCACCTTGTAGAGAATGTACAAAATTAATAATACAGAGCGGAATAAGTCGTATAGTATATTCAAGTAAATACAAAGACCAAACTGGAATAGATTTCTTAGGAAAATTTAATATTGAGTGTGAATATATAGATACAAATGGATCCAGTTAAAATCTCTGGAGACAAAATAGAGGTTGATTGGGACATTCTTAAAAATATGTCTAATAAAACAGAGGATGTAGTATTTAAATGTAAAAAATGCGGTGCTTCTTTTTTTAATAAAAATTACCACGGAAATTATCCATTATGTGATAAACATATGCTTAAAGATGTAAAATAGATAAATTTAACATGGGAGAATGTGTGGATCACGAAAGTTGGGAAGCGCGAGCAGATTACTTCGAAAGACCATTAACTGAAGAATTGGTGAGCGGAATGGACGGTGTTTACGGCGCTTCAGCAAATAAAAAACTTAAGAAAATAGCAGATACTAGACAAATTAACTTGGAAATTATTATATCTGAAGAAAATAACAAAATTAATTATAAACTTAACAAATATTACGAAAGTTTCAAAATCTTTAATAGAGAACCAAAACCAACTGTAATATTTGACGCGAATGAATGCCCTGTATGTAAAGACGATAAAATTACGTTATGTACATTGTCATGTGGGCATAAAATTTGCCGGGAATGCTACTATATAATGAAGACAAAACCAGCTCTTATTGATATTAAATTTAGGGTAAAGTGTCCGATATGTAAAGTCCCAGCCGAAAATCTATTACACGTTTAATTGTTTTTATTAACATATAATAGTTTAATTAAATGGAGGCACGATTAGAATTAATTGAGAAAGAAATCAAGGAATTAAAGTTGGGAAAGCCCGTAGAAAAAAAGCCCAAGAAATCTAGAGCGCCCAGTGTTTATAATGAATTTATGAAAACAGAACTAGCAAAAGTCAAACACTCACATCCGGAAATGTCCCATAGAGAAAGATTTAAGCTTGCAGCATCTAATTACGGCGCAAAAAAATTAAATGCCGATTAGACTATAACATGTTTCACATATACAACATTCCAGAAAGTTAGAATAAATCAATTTACAATTGTTACAATTAGTATAGATACATTTTGATATATACATTTTGTAATACTTGTTAAGTAATTCTATCTCATTATTCAACTTTTGTACTGATTGTATAGAATAACACATATCATTTAGTTTTTCGTTTATGTCTATTATTCTATTGAATATGTAATCATTATATTTTTTTATTCGCGAAAGTATTTCTTCTGGAATTATAACATTGAAGTCTTTAACGTTCCCTTCATTGTTTATTGTAAAAAAACCATCGCTAATCGCATTCTCGCAAAATAAAATACCAAAATTGTAAAATTGCGACATCGATAATGTTACCTTAGAGAAATATTTACTTAGGATGTACATAAATTGTATCTTAGGATACGTAAATATATCTTTAAAAATTATGGCAGTGTATTTTTTACTATTACGTTTTATAGATTCTAAAGTGTTATAAAATGTAGTATGTTCTATAAGATTATAATAGATATCATCTGCTATTATATTTTTTTCAAATAATGTAAATGTACCATATACATAGTTTGTACATTCTTGAATTGAGTTTTCTTCTGACAAATTGGGCAAAATATTATTATCTTTAATAGTTTTAAATAAATTATAAAGCTCGGGTGTCAATAAACTTTTAGAAGGTCTGGAATAACCTTTAGTATAAGTTATTTCTATTACAGTTTCCGAGGAATTTTTAATGTTTATAGTTGTCATTATACATTTAATCTAAGATGTTTTAATATCATTTTATCCAATACATTAAAAGTTCTCCCGTGGTCATCGTCTCTCCATCTAACGTGATTTAACGCTGTATGAGCAAGTTCATGGGATAAAAGAGGCAGGATATTTTTAATTTTTCTAATTTTTCCACTTTTATTTCTAATAGTGAGAAATATAACTCTATATGTAGCCCTGAGATTTCCATCTTTCCCTATAGATCGAGATCCTTTATCGGTATAAATTTCTTTCGGCTTGTTAAGACCTTCAAATATAACACTCCCTTGTAGTTCTTCAAGTTGCATTTCTTGTAGTTTAAAAGGTGTAGTTAACAAAAGATTAATTTCGGGTGTTATTTTTTCGGTGCGGCGTATATTCATTAAAGATTTATGTATCGTAAATTCTAATAAGTTAAGTAATTTAGCAGCATCGGCAAGGTTTGTATATATATTTAATACCTTATAGCCCCTGACCATTGAAAAGTTAACGTTTTCATTGAAATCCCAGAACTCTTTCATGTTTTATAATTGTGTTATTTTTTATTTCATAATTATATTTACACTGCCGTCGGTTTCTTTAACTGTTTTTATAAGAGGTTTTCTAACTTTATTGTTAAGTTTATTATTTTGCTTAGTGAAATTGCCGTGTTTATGAAATTTATTAGGAATACTTGGTGTAGAATAAGTAGTATATAAATTTCTTGGTTTTCTTTCATAAGTAGGGTTGTAATTTATTACTCTATTTTTTATTTCCTTAATTGGTTTATTTTTTTTACTACTACTTCCTCGGATTTGTAAAAATAACTCCAAAGGTAATACTTTAGCAAACTTAGGCACCAATCCTATACTTGTAGGCAAAGTGTTTATTATAAAAGGGAAAGACTTAACGCGCTTATCCAAAAGTAACATCTTAGAATAAAACTTATTTACTATTATTATATTAGTCGATAGTTCTGCTGAATCATATAATTGTAACAAGGCTCTATAACTTTTGTTAGAATCTTTTAAAATGTATACAGTTTGCATTATACATTTACCTTTTATATTTTTTTTTAAACTTTTAATATGTAATGTATTATAATAATGGACGCTCCGAGAATTGATCCGGAAGAAACAGAGTCGGATTTATACGATGAGATCGGTAATCTAGAAAAATGGCAGGAAACCTTATCAGATATGTTGGCCACGGGAAACGTGACACATGAAGATTTTGAAATAGAAATGTTTAAAACACGGTATTATATAGATATTAAAACTAAAACGTTTATACTAACAGATGAAGACAATGAAATACTTAGAAAAGTTAGAGATCTTAAGAACGAAAAAATAGCGGAATATCGTCAAGGTACTATTACAGAAAATGAATTTAACACATCTTATATATTTTATATAAGAAAAGAGTATGAAATTCTTAAAAGAGGAGAAGTTTACGATAAAAAGGATCCCGAAAGTGTAAATTTGAATATAGATTTACCTCTTCAGGAAAAACTCGACAAACTTCAAGAAGCTGAGACAAAATTCATCAAGACTATCGCTAGAAAACAGGGCATAAATATACCAAAAATTCCAAGAGGTTTTACACAGACTGATGTTGACAATTATTATAATAGCGGAAATCTCGGCACTAACTCTAACATAGATGAATATATTGAAATGTGGAAGACGTTTAAATTAAAAGTTAATTTCTATATATCTTCTTTTGAAGTTTCCAAAGTTTTTTATAACACCGAGACTGGAAAGTCTAATTACGAATTTAAACGCGTTCAACCCCTGAGTGATAAAATAGAATCAATTAAAATACCCGATAAAAGAGGCAATCTATTATCACCGGAAGAACAGATGTATTCTGACCGTATTAATATTCTTAAATCGAGACTTAGGATGATGCCCATAGAAGATCTTTTGAAATGTGCAGGATCGTCTACAACTAAATTTATGAGCTATATAGAGAGACTTAAATCTAATAAACAAAAAGTCTTTAAATTTAGGGAACATCCTAAAAATTATACCCAATTAAAAGAAATTCTAAGTCAGGAAAATACAGATTATTATAGAATACCTTCCGAACAACTTTTTAAGCAGTATACATACTCTATGCCGAGTATCTACGCCGAAGGAAATCATGTTTATGTTGAAAAGGGAACATCTGGATATCTCGCTATTAAAGAAGGGGCCGATATCAAAAATTTAAGCTTAGATTTATCGGATTTTGTTACGATTTTACCTATGGAAGATCCTATGTATAAAATAATCGGAGATGTGGACGGTAATGAAACAATTATTTCAGATGTTTGGGAATTAAGAGGTTCTTTACCTAGTAGCAATGTAAAAGATATTGTTAAGAGATATCTATCATTTGAGGATTATCTAAAAGATTTAAAAGAAATACTTCTCGAAAATGCCAAGAAAACTAAAGGTAAGACCAGGGATATATTGTTGAATAGAATACGTAAGATAAATTATTACATTTCATATGGAGAAGACATCGATACATTTAACTTATCTGGGCATTCGAGTATATCGAAACTTTTTGAAGACAGGTCAAATATATATAATATGAGAAAATCTGGATTATATAGACTGATAGAATATTTTACGCGATACTATCCGGGGTCTGAAAATACAATAGAGAAAATGGAGTCTGATGTTTTCGATTACTCAAGTGTTAATTACGATAAAAATATTTCCAAGATTTTCTTTTTGATAAACAATCACCAATCTAAACTTCAAGATTTGATATTAGGAGATGAAAGTATAATAAATTTACTTTCTTATGAAACGCCTTATGTTCTTCCAGAAGATGACATAGACATCGCGGGAGATAAACAAGATAATATAAACACCCTTCTTGGATGGAAACCAAATACTAACAATTTTGATGTTTACGAATCTGAAATAGAAGAAACACAGTTTAATTTTAGAAAATTTAAAGAAAATCATCCCGAGTTTTCTATTTTAGAAATTGAAGAGATTATGAAGGAATATTCTGAAAAAATTCTTTGGAATAAGTCTCTACGAAAGTACAGTGTTTTAGATGTACCCGATGGATACATAGAACTGAATTACAGACTTAGATATCTTCTAAGACAGAGAAATAGATTACCTTCTAGAAGAATATATAGAATCGCGACTATATCCGAAAGAATGGCCGCACAGACTTCATTAAAATTAACGTTTAAGAAATGTGAAGCAAGAGATCCCATAGAATATGCAATTACAACCGAGAATGTATTATATGAATTTTCAAAATCAAACCAAGATTATCTTTATTATAATAAAATAGTAAATGACGAGTATAAAAAGTTATGTTCATTTATAGTATCTCTTCGTTGCGGGGCCGCTACGACCAGTACAGAATGTCCTAGATTAGAACCCTCTGTTTTGAATAGTGTGATAACGGAATTTATAATAACACAAGGAGAATTTTCACTAGTTGATATCTCGCGACTTAAATTATTCTCGGAAAATTTTAATGACTCCGAATTCACTGAATATATAATGTCCTTAAGAGGTGAAGAAATAAATGCATGGGATAAATTTCTAATAAGTCAACAAAATAAAGGAAAACCCATTAACGTTGATTACATTAAGGCTATTAGAATTATAAAATCGGCGGCGAGACAAAATAAGATAGAAAAATTAAAAATATTGGGTGCTAACATGTATAAACCCCCTGTTATATCAGGGATACGACCAAAATCAAACAAATATGGAATTATTTATAAAAAATATATGTACATCTCCGGACGCTACATCTCCGGAGGCAATTATCCAATGTTTTACATGTACGACATTTCTGGTAATATAATAAAACAAAATTATACAAGATCAGACCTTGAACGTCTTTCTAATATATTTCAATTAAATTTAGTAGATGACTCATTCCAACTTTGGAAAAATATAATGGGATTTATAAGGGATTACGACAAAAAAGAAACTGTAGTTGAAATGGTAGATTATACACCAATTGATTACACTGAATATGAATACTTAAAAATTCCGTCACAAATTATACATTATACTATAAGATCCAGAATAGGCGTTAAAGAACCTGGATATGCTTATCCAGTTTCCAAAGATGAATTTAGAACTTATGGGGTCCCTTATGATTTTGACGAAAACACACTACCAATATACGATACCAATCTCAAAGATCGTGTAGACAATGGTTTTGTAATAATAGAAGGACCTTGTATATTCAGGGGTAGTGATATTACCAATTCATTAACAAGTGAGAGTTATATAATTCTCGAATATAGCGATTCGAGGGGAAAAATTATTAAAACAAGAGAAGGTGTTTCAGAAAAGAAGATAATCAAAAGAAAAATGGAAGAATTGGACACTTGTAATAGATTTAAAGATGAAATTTCTTGCGATGATTTTAATTCTTTCTCGCTTGATGTAAATAATCTTAAATACAAATGTAAATGGGTTAATATGAAATGTAAAGGAGTCCCAATGCTTTCTGAAGTTATAGATAAATTTGACATGAATGTATCTTTAAAAGACTTCAAAAAGAATAAAATGTGGTCTGACGCTAAAGAAAAGGCATTGAAATATATAGAAAATCTCGCTAAAATCAAAGAATTGACTCCAGCGGATATTATACTACTTAGTAAAGATCAAAAACAAAAATTATACAATTACTATAATACACTTGTTTCTAACTCTAAAACTAAACTTAAAACAATTGCTGAAGAAACAATGGAAAATAAAAATTATTTTCAATTAGATTCGGACATCATGGAAATTTTGTCTAAAAAACCAAATAAAGTTTTGCCGAAGGAGAATATTTTAGATGGATATAAGACGTTTACTACATATATAACACGTGTCGGTAACAGGAAACTACCGATTGGTAGAATTTTATTAAATAATGAATATACTGTTAACGGAAAGACTCTAATTCCAAGAGAAATAACAGATGATAATAAATACATGTGTGAAGTGAGGGACTCGGATGAGATACTTTTCTTAGAACTAGGAGAATTTAGAAAGACCTCGAAGGAGATTATTACTATCACTGAACCTGTACACTGTCACGTATCTAATGAAAACTATCTTATGTTAAATAATTACAGAGGTTACTACTGGTATAATACAGTATACGAATATATCCAGAAACCCGATGAACTAATAAAAACGCCAAGGAATGTTAAGATGACAAGTTTGCCTGGCAGTTTCATTAAATTAACTGAACAGAATGAAATACTAAATGGTTTACCGCTGATATCAAAAGAGAATATTATATCAGCAATGGAATTGTCGGCTTTTTCCACATTTGAATCAAACGACGACAATCATTATATATGTTCTCATAAAGTTAACGCAAACGTAGACGCGATCAGGTTTGCCTTTATTAATAATATCGACATTAATCAATTATTTAAGACTGTTATAGGTACAATAAATATAGAACACGTCCTAGATGAAATAGAAAAAAATACACCAAAGTTTGAAATATTAACAAAAGAACAATTAATAGTAAAAATACAAGATGCTGTAGCAGCTCAAGATAAAGATATCATATTTAAATACATTACAAAAGCAAAAAATGCCGGCGTAGATTCTGATTTATTAAAGTCCGCCTTAAAAATATTACGTAGTAAGGAAGAAAAGCCCTTATTGGAACCTTCTACGTTACCTGAACCGGCGGCTATTCCGAAGTCTAAAACAAATTCAAATGTGTATATAAATAAAAGGAGAAGATAAGTACGTTATATTTTATTTTACTTTTTCTATTGTATTACATTAATGGAGGTCAAAAATTTGACAATAGTTTATCACCCGAATTGTAGAGCGTCTACAGATTTTATAATAAAAGCGTCAGAATTAGAGGGATATGACAAGGAATTTATAAATTTAAAAGAGGACAAAATAGAAAGCAGCGCAATTGACGTCGATATCGTACCCTTAATTATAATTAATGACGATCCTGGTAGAATTTATAAGGGAAAAAAAGCATTTGAGATTATAGAAACTCTTAAATCTGATGAAAATAAAATTGTAAAAAAGAAACCTGGGACATTGAAATACGGAGTAAACGTATCGTTTACAGAACCTAAAGACAATAATAAAGAGCGCATAGATCTTGAAAAGAAATAACTCGTTGAATATCGCAATTAAAAATATGGGATATAAATTATATTATCAACATGACGCAGCAAATGCCCGACATGGCCCAAATTATGCGACTTGCTCAGCAGGTAGCATCGCAAATTGAAGCTCCTTCTGAGTTGAAAAGCGGTAAGAATTTAACCGAAGCAGATATGTCTAGAGTTATAGGTAAAATTACTAAATCTGTTACGGATATAGTTAAACCTGAAATGTTTGCCCCTGAACAGGCGTCTAAGCGACAGGGTAAACAAAAGATGCCAATTAAAACAGAAAATTCGAAAATTCAAATGGATATTAATGACCACGCCCCCAGTAGTCCTCGTAAAGAAAAGAAAAAGAAAGTTGTAGAAATCGTGTCAGATTCTTCAGAAGACGAAGATCCAATTGCGCCACGCACAAAAGACATGGTATTTACAGTTTCCGTTACATTAGATGAATTATATTCCGGTGGTAAAAAGAAGATAGCTCTGAGGAGACAGAAGATTGAACCAGACGGTTCTTATCAGGATGAAAAGAAGAAAATAAGTATTAAGATTGATGCAGGGATGATTGATGAACAGACTATTCGTTTTAATCATATGGCGGATGAGAAACAAGGTTATGAAACGGGAGATGTAGTCGTAGGGTTAGATGTTGAAGAGCATCCTTGTTTTACACGGGATGGCAATAATTTAATTGTAGAAAAGGAGATTTCATTTTCGGAAACGTTCGACCCGGTTGTATACATCAAGCATCTAAATGGTAAAACGTTAGTCATTAAGGGCGAACCATTTGATGTTTTTGACGAAGAAACTGCTCTACTTAAGAAAGTAAACGGCCTCGGTATGCCCGTTTTGGGCGAACCCGGTATCTACGGCGACCTTTTTATTAAGTTTATATGTGTAAACAAAACAAAAATGACGCCTGAAATTATTCAACAATTGAAAGTCTTATTTCCACCAGTACAAATAAAACCTGACGTTCCAGAAGAAGAGCTTTTAGAAAAAGAGTTTGAAATGGTTACTGATACAGATCTAGAATATCTTGATTTTGATTCCGATGATTCAGACTTATCAGACGAGACTGATGAAGAGACTGACGAAGATTCGGAAGATTAAATGATATAGAAGTATAACTTATTTATCTAATATAAAATATGCCACAGGACGGCTGGGAATTTTTTATATTAGACCCAACAGATAAAAATATCTATCACAATGAAAAGACTCAGTGTATTTATAATAAAATGTATGCCGCCGCCTATAATAAACTAATTCAAGACTTATGTATACCAGATCCGAACGATCTTCTACAGTGTGATAAAGACTGTACATTTATGTATTACATAAGTTGCGAAGGAGTCAATGATTATATTATTCTTGACGAAGAATATGAGTACAAGTTTTTGAAAAGTGTTTTTCTAGATAAAAAATATAATATTATCAAAAAATGTATTTATGCTTATTATAATTCGCATGGAATATACGTAAAATCTATGCATAAGGACGGTTTAAATTATTTTATTGAATTAGAAAAAAAAGCGGTCAACGTAATAAATTAGTCCGAGGACTATTATAGATACAATAACTTGTTTTATAAATGTACCATATTTAAGCATGTAATTTTCATTTAATTTAACCGTGTAATCGTCGAGATTTCTCTTTGGATCAATAATGTATCCAACTAATGGGCCAAAAATATCATCCGCTATAGGGTTAAAAATATTAAAAACAACCACGGTTATCAAAACAGATATAGTAATTTTTTGTTTCAAAAATTGAATAAAAGACTTTGCCATTTAATGTAAAAGACTTATTTATTTTTATTATTTAATTGAGGAATATACCAATAAGGCATTTCTCTTTTAGTCCATTTAGCAAAATAAGTCTTTTCCATATTGTAGTATTTGTGATAAGCAGCCGTATCTCTCGGCAATTTACATCTTTCAGGCATAGCCTGGTGTAGTTTAGTTATATTTCCATTAGGAACGCCTATCGGAATGAAAGACAGACACTTTTCAAGTTGCCTTTGAGAACTGTGTACCTTCCCGAAACGATATGTAAATTCCTTGCATAGATTCATAAACAGGGTATAAAGATATAAGTAATTGCCAGACGAAGCTCTTGTCCAAACTGTACACGGATTGTTTCTAAATGCGATTTTGTACAAATTTGGATTTTTATATCTACCGCAAACATGATGTGCCGAACATAACATCTGAGCATACTCTAATATCATTTTTCTTACATGGGCATCGCAGTGCATCACTGCACATGTTTTAGGGCAAATAGACAGGAAGAATATGTTCATAATTTACAGATATTTGAACCTTAATATATAGGTTTAAGTAAAATTATTTTCTGTAATAATTATAAATGACACCAGTTGGACATAAAATTAAAAAATGAATGAAATCCGGGTTTTCTTATAAACAAGCCATTGTTATAGCTCTTAAAACGAATGAAAAATGTTGTTTAGGACTAAGAGGAGGTAAAACGTGTTTTGGAATGAAATCGTTTAAAAAAAATGATTTACTGCTTGATTTTAATATAAATAAATCTGTAGATTATTACGAAATTAAAAATAATAAGGTATATATTGTAATAAAAAACATAGAAAATAATAAATTAGATTTAGATAGATTTTATAGCAGGGTTGCTATTCCAGGATACGCAAGATGTTCTCTCTATTATATGTTAAAACAAATTATTGAAAACGTAAATAAATTTAATAGAGAGACTGAAATAGGAATTTCTATAATAGCTCCAAGTGAACCTAGACGTAATTTAGATACGATTAAAAAAACTTATAATAATTTAGGGTTTGATAAAATAGAATGTACACATTCTAAAGGTCTTACAAAGAAGGAATATGAAAATTTTGTAATTGAATACCCTGAAATGAAAGACTCTAGGAAATCTCTATGTCAAGATAGTGAATTATGTTCTGCTAATTTTGAAAAAGTAGGAAAAATATTAGAAAAATTAAAATTTTGTGATGAATCTTATGGTAGTAATTTAAAAAGAGAT
>TARA_B110001452_G_scaffold42495_1_pt1 | contig 19504 bp, 13 predicted proteins | sample TARA_B110001452 | Tara Oceans TARA_B110001452 (sample SAMEA4396971) | marine metagenome | biome: Polar Biome; feature: [DCM] deep chlorophyll maximum layer (ENVO:01000326); material: water (ENVO:00002006), including particulate matter (ENVO:01000060) such as... | depth 25 m
GGCAATTCAAGTACCAATTTTAGCGTCGTTTCGAACGTGTTAATGTACGGTAACAGTTACACTGCATCCAACAGCCTCAATGGTTTGCTTGAATCAATGGGGGTGCTCAATGCCGACGCCATCAGCCCGGGAGGAACTCGGCTTGCGCAACACTGGAGCAACGTGAACACACCGTCGCATGCGTCAAACACCACGCTTCGGGATGCGAGCATCGATTGGGACTACGTCGTGCTCCAAGATCAAAGCCAAGTTCCCGGATTCGACCGCAATGATACATACTGGACGGCAAGCAAAGACGGGGCAGTAAACCTCGCTCAAGCCATCGAGGACGAAGGCTCACAATCCGTGCTGTTTATGACTTGGGGGCGCCGAAGCGGTGATCCAACAAACCCCCTGATTTATTCCAACTTCACCGCCATGCAAGATCGCTTGGAAGACGGTTACCTCGACTACCGTGACAACATGACTTCAAGCGGCGCAGTGGTGTGGGTTGCACCTGTTGGTCTCGCCTTCAAACACATCCATGACAACGTGGTTGCAGGCGGGCTGAACGCTTCATTGAGTGGTAATTTATTCTATGATTTGTACAGCAGCGATGGCAGCCATCCTTCAGTTGCAGGCAGTTACCTTGCTGCTTGCGTCTTGTACGCCACCATGACTGGGACTTCACCAGTCGGATCCAATGACACCGTGGTTCTCAACAGCACAGTGAAACTCCAACTCCAACAAGCAGCTGCAGCAACCGTGTTTAACGAAACTTCACACCTCGATTACCCCTGGTCCACCAGCATCACCGCAAGTTCCTCCTCTCGTGGTCTTGGCGGCGGAGTACCAAACGGATGGAATGTCCAATGGGCTGATGACCAATTTGACAACATGGAGGCTGGCTCATCCGATCAAGCATCCCTCCAAATCACTGTGCCTGCTGATGCCGCACCAGACTACTACGGATTCCGCTTATTTGTTGCTTCAACCCAAGGCAACACCAGCACCTCAACCTTGCTCGTCGTTCACGTCGATGAAGAGCACAACCTAAGCATGGCTTTCCTTGACCAAGATGCACACTTCATTCCTGGCACCACGCTGAACACAACGGTGCGTGTGACAAACACAGGGAATGCAGAGGCGAATTACGATTGGGAAGCGACGGCAATTGGCGGACCTTGCATGTTCAGCCTCCCAACCTCTTCTACACTCAACTTCACCCCGGACGCATCGCTCGATCTTCCGCTTCAAGTGACCGTAGATGCTTCGGCAACAACCGCCGACAGTTGTGACTTCCACCTCAGCGGAGTCACGCCGGATGGAACCACCACATTCACCAAGGGCGCAACATTCACCCTGCAGGTTGATGAACTGCTCGCCTTTGAACTGGTGACCTCTGTTGCGTCGATTGAAGTGCAGCCAGGAACGGCTGCAATGTACGAAGTTCGCGTGCTCAACAACGGCAGCGAAACTCGAAACTTTGTGCTTCAAATCATGGGCCACCCAAACCTCAGCACTCAACTGACATCACCAAGCGACCTTTTGGTAGAGGCTGGTGAAACCGGAAGTTGGCAAGTGGAAACTTCGGCGGCTGCGGGAGCGGTCGGTGTTTACACTCAAGAATTCGAAGTCACTCGGGGTTCAGTTTCATCCGATGCTTCGATCGAGGTTGATGTTTTGCCATCGAAAGAAATTGAACTTTCAGGTCCTTTAGATGGCCGGATTTTAATGGAACCAGGCAGCATGTCCTCGACTCTGTTTACGGTCGTCAACTCTGGCACTGGCAACGTTACGCTTGTCGCCTCGCTCTCGGGGTTACCCGCATCGGTCGAAGCGGACATCAGCCACACCTCATTGATGCTGGCAGCGGGGGCATCCATTGATGTGGTGTTGAACCTCACGCTTGCCGACAATGCGCAGCCAGGCACCCATTCACTCGTCTTTGGCTATGGTGGCTCGGGCGTGTCTGCGACACAAACCGTTGATTTGCAAATCCAAGATCGCTTTGCGGTTCTCGTTTCCAGTACTGTTGCTGATCTTGTTGCAGGACCGGCCAACGACGCTCGACTGGTCTTTGACATTACGAACCTTGGAACCTCGACCGATACCATCCAGTTGAGTCTAAGCGATGAAGCCGAAGGTGATTGGTTCTCATACTCCCTGTTCACAACATCACTCTCCATTTCCGCAGGAAGCTCAGCGGCGGTAGAACTCACCGTTCGAGAAATTTCTGCTGGTGCTCCGCTGGAGGGCGTAATCGTTACCCTCCATGCCAAGTCTGGAATCGACCAAACTGCAATGCATCACCTCAATGTCACCGTCCGGCCACAAATCGCTGGTGCTGAAATCACCGTCATCGCTGATGACGATGAGGCACAACCCGGTGATGCAATCAGAGGAACCGTTGTGGTCCAAAACACAGGCACAGGGGCAGATCAACTCCTCCTGACAACCGTCGGTATGGACTGTGGGCTCACAAGCCAATTTGATCTTGCTGCCGGTTCGTCTTCACCTGCCGTTGCTTGGTCTTGCGTCCTTGACGAAAACGCACAATCTGGCCTTGGCGAACTGAAGTTCCGCGTCACAAGTTCAGCCCGCTCAGAATACGTTCAAACCTACACGGAGATCTACACCATTGAACCATCATGGGATTCAGAGTCCGTCTTGATGCTGACCACCGATAAGGCAGACTACAATGTTCCCTATTCTGGTGGAACCACACTTGTGGTCACCGTGGAAAACCTCGCCAACACCCAAGTGAGCGGTGTTTTAGATCACGGTGGCGAAGGTTCAGCAATGCTGATTGCACAATGGACGAGGTACCTCGACAACGAATCCACCTCGGCCTTTGTTCTGGCGCCGTTTGCAACCGCTGACTTTGAACTCACCCTCACGTCCGATGTTCAAGCCAATGAAATGGCGGTGTTGTTTGTGAAAGCAACCTTTACCATCGACGCGACCAGCACAACCTCATCAAGCGAATCTGCTGCCTTTGACGTTTCAATAGCGGGGCCTGAGCAAGCGCCACAGGGCGTATCGCTCCCACTTGGCTTCCAACTTAATGGTGCTACAACCCTTAACGCACTGTTCGGCGGGTGGGCTTTTGCGCTTCTTCTCATCGGCGTCATGTACATGCGTCGACCACGTTCCGAGGATGAAATTACATTCACCGAAGGCCCTGATGAAGAAGAGCCGGAAGAGGACGAAGTGGCAGAACCAACAGCCTTAGGTTACAACGAGTGCAGAATGGAAGATGGAAAAGTCAGTTGCCCATCGTGCGATGCTCGACTCGGTGTGCCTCGTGCTAGCGAACCACCGTTTAGATTCACGTGTCCGAAATGCACCACAATGATTCGCGTTATTGAGTGAGTTCATCGACGGATATCCGTTGAGCAATGAGCAAAAAGGCAGTGTGGCCAAATGGCCCATTCACGGGCCGCATGCCACCTTTCGAGGCCTTGCCCCACTGACGTTCGATCAATTCACCAGCCCATTCAACTTCGAGACCCGCTTCCTCACAAGCGAACCAGGCTGCTTCTACTTGGCTGGTGACGGGGCAGTAACAAGCCAACCGACCACCGACTGCCAATAGGGGAGCTACAGCCCCAACAGCAGGTGTGTGGTTTGGTAAATCCAAGATGATGGCATCAAAGGATTCGGCATGGGTTTGAATGGCATCCGTGACTTCTTCGATCGCTCCTTCGACATGGTGATGTTCGGGGAATTCCGCCCAACTTTGCTTGGCACGAATCATGTTTTTCAAACCAACTTCTGCGTGTTCTGTTCTTGGCTCGACGGTTACATGTAGGCCACTGCCTCCAAGCGAGCGTGCGATGTGCATCGAAAGACCACCGCTGCCAAGGCCAGCCTCCAAAACGCGGTCACCGGAGCCAAGGCCCATTCGAGCGATGAGGTAGCCTGCGTCCTTGGCGCTGATCGTTTGCGCTCTTCGCAACATGCCTTTGGACAGTTCTGGCAAGCGCGGTGGCATTCGCGTCAACTTCTTTTGCCCCACTGTGATTGTCGCTCCGTAAGCCGCCTTACCAATGGCCTCGATTGGGTCAAAAACCCCTAAGCCCTTGACCTTGCGTACGCCTGGTTGCATTTCGACCACATGCACTTTGCCTTCTGGTTCGACTAAAACAGCCCATGCATCGTTGTCCATGAAAGACGCCAAACGCTGCTTGGTTTCAATACTTCGCGAAAGAAAGGGGCATCACTCATCGAACTAAGAAAATATATGACTTCTGATATAGAATTGCCATGGGCCCTCAGTGCGCCTTTTACAAAGTACCCTTTGTTGTCGGGAAAGGGGTTGGTTCAAATACCAACGGGGCTGTGTCCAGTTCATGAAGATGCCCGCACGCATTCTTGCCTTGATGATTGTGACTCTATTCGTCGGAAGCGTACTCACCGGATTTACCGCTGAAATGAACGCCCCAGTGAACGAAATAACCCTAGAAGAAGACATTGCAGTCCAACATGCAAGTTCAGCAACAAGCCCTGGACACGTCGTGTTCGGTCAGTACATTTCATCTGACAATTGCGGGCACTGCTCGAAAACCGGCGGTGGCTCAGATGCCCATCATGCGGTGAAGGGCCTTCACCCTGACGAATACGTCTACATCACTTACATGTCTGCTTCCTACGGTGACACGGACACCGCTCGAGCTGGCGCAGTCGCTCCATACAACTGGGCTTGGTCCACTGGTGGCGCTCCTGACGCTTACTTTGGCGACCGCACCGACAAGAACCAAGGCGGGGCCTCGGCAAACTACGACACCTATGACAGCCTCTTTTCCTCTGGTGGAGGCATGGCACCGACAACCAACGACTACGGCATGTCGGCTTCGATCTCCCAGAGCGGTGGCACCTACGACATTGATATCTCCTACAGATACTCCGGATCCGCCTCACCTGCAAGCAACATGAAATTGTATGCAGCGCTTGTCGACAAGGATTGCACTGGTTACACCTACTCCTCTGGCATCCCTCACGGCTACAATTGTTGGATGTCATGGCTCACCGATGGTGACACCTACAAGTCCAAGAACGCCGGTACCGGAACATCGTTCACCAGCGTCACACCTTCATCCACCTCTCAGTCCGAAACTTGGACAAGTGTCCCTGCATCCGTTGTTCCTGGTGGCCTCAACAAGGCCGTCGTCATCGGCGTCCTCATGGCAGGCAACACCGTCTCAGTCGGTGGAAGTTCCGCTCACGTTTACCACGCTATTGATTCAACCATGGGTCCAAAGATGGACCTTGCACCGGGCGCTCTCACCGTCACCAACCCAGCAGGTGGAGCATCTTACAAAATCGGCGATAGCCTCACCCTCCAATCAACCATCAGCAACGTTGGTGATTTGGATTACTCGGCAGGTGGTACAATCGAATTCTTTTACAAGAACGGCGTTAACTTCGTCACCATTGACACAGTCCCTCTGAACACGATTACAATGGGCGGTTCACAACCTGCATCAGTTTCGTTCGATACCTCCTCCTTGCCCAGCAATGGATGGAAGACGACCTTTGGCGTGCGCCTCACTGGCTTGGTTGATGAAACGCAAAGTGCCAACAACATGGCTCAGCAAGAACTCGACCATGACCGTCCTCCACTGGCAAAGAAGGCTCAAGTCGAAGGTTCCAATGTGATCGCCCGTGGCAATCAATTCACCATCCTTGCAAAGGGCGATGCTGACGACAACGTCGATACGATTGACACCATGACCTTCAACATCGAAGTTTCCCCTGCTGGACAAAACCAATGGACAAGCAGCATCGTCTCCGGCGGCGATACCATCCTTTACCCCGGGTCTTCCAACGAAGGAAGAGAATATGTTCTCAACCCCTCAATGGACATGACCTCTGGTTGGTATGACATCCGCTCACAAACCGTGGACAGCCGCGACCAAACAAGCAACTGGGTGATCACACCAGGAACAGACGGTTTCAAACTGGCCAACGGCATTCCATCAATTGTTGCTGAACCTGTCCCATCGGTGCTTTGTGACATCACAACCAAGGTCGACCTAACCGGTCATGTTTCAGACCCCGAAACAGTCCTTTCAGACCTCACAATCTCCTCCGACAGCCCTTCCTTCGTCGCTTGGCACCCAACCACCACCGAACTCGAAGTCAAGTTTGCTTGGAGCGAAGTGAACGGTTGCCCTCTCGGCCAACAAGGCATGGAGATTCGAGTTGATGACGGCGGAGATTACTCCGAATCTGGCGAACTACCATACGGAACCCTTCTTTTCAACGTGCTCGAAAACGGTCAGCCACGGTGGGGAGGATTGCCAACTCAAACCATAGAAGAAGGCGGCTCAGGCCTCATCGATTTGCTTCCGTACCTTTCTGACACGGATGACACAGGTCAGTCCGTGGATGCAAACACGCTCGCTGTTTCTATGATCAGCAGCACAAATCCAGAGGTAATCTCCTTTGAGTTAAACGGATATGCACTCGCATTCGAAGCGTTGGATGATGACGTTAACGGTCAAGCGGTCGTTACACTAAGGGCCAGCGATGGGGAGCAAATCTCTGAGCAAACAATGCTCGTTCAGATTAATCCTCGCAACGATGCACCCCGCATCGACATGGAATCCATTGAAACCATCCAACTCAAGCGGAATGAACAGATGGTCATCAACTTGGTCTCCCTGGTCAGCGACATCGACAATCCTGCTTCCGAAGCGTTCCTTACGGTGACGCCTTCTGAAGCCGGAGCAGCTCGTTACAACCTGCTCAGCGGATTGATGACCCTGCAATTCGAAGAGGTCGGCGCCCAAACGGTTTTCCTATCGGTTTCCGACAAGTACGACAGCAACCTCTACACCATGACTGTAAATGTGTACGACTCCCTCTCGCTCGACATCTCGACCGTCAACGATGGTAGCGGTCACATCTACGCAGAAATGACGGACACGTACATTGGTCAAACGCCAACGATGACCATGTCATTGACTGACAATGCGCCAGTGTTCACCTACATGTACGCAAACTGGAACGTGTGCAACGCCCTCACCGGAACCTGTGATGGTCTGCTCACCTATGAGTTGGATGTCACACAATCAACCAACGGATGGGTCAATCTCCTGGACATGCCCTCGTTGGTGTTCGAAGACCAATCAGCACGTGAAGACGGCTCAAGGGATCGAGATTACTACGAACTTGAAATGACCGCCTCTGACAGCACAGGTGATGACTTCAAAACCCTTACCAAGCTAAAGTGGGACATCACAGAAACTGAACCTACGCCTGCTGAAATGGATAAAGCCACCTTGGACTCTCATCTTGTCGGTCTCCTTGCAAGCAAGGCAGCCCTCGAAGGAAGCATCGAGGAATCTACGGGAGACACCACTGGATTGGAAGCCGAACTTGCTGAAGTCGAACAGGATCTCCAACTCGCATGCGCCGACGCCCGTGCCGAGTGCCCAACAGAAGGAAACTCAGGTTCTTCGGTCCTTGATTCGCAAGAACTCCCAATGCAAACGATCGCTCTCGTTGGGATTGCTGTCATCATCATGGCCCTTCTCGGCTTGTTGTTGACTCGCAGGTCAAAAGGAGACCTTGAACCGGACTGGACTGCAAAACAACTGCCAGCGCACGATACCGTGGCCAACTCAATGTATGGAGGTGCTCAACAAATCTTCCAAGCACCAGCGCCTGTGATTCAGCAAGCACCTGCTGCAGTCATTCCAGAAGCCCCGGCTGCCGGACCTCAATTGCCAGCAAGCGGTTTGCCTGCTGGCTGGACCATGGAACAGTGGGTCTACTACGGCCAACAATACCTTGACGACCAACTTTGAGTTGGGAATTGACTCCACCATCTTGATACATGGTGGATTGTAAACCCATAAAGGGGAGTAGCGTGGAGGACATAACGTGACCGAAGATACTGATGGCGTTGACGCCCCTCTCGATGCGGTTGATTCAACCGTTGTTGCTGGCGATGAACCAGTGATTGCACCAGAGGATACAGAGGTGACCGTCTGGGCGCCAGAGCCCTCGCTAGGGGCCGATGACGTCGTTGCAGACAGTGTTGATGAATGGATTAAATCTGTAAATTTCGAATCCACAGAGGACGTTCCTATCCCTGACCGGCTCGTTGACCAAGTCATCGGTCAAGAAGCAGGCTCAGTCGTGATCAAGAAGGCTGCAGAACAACGCCGCCACATGCTGATGATCGGCGATCCTGGCACGGGGAAATCCATGCTTGCACGGTCAATGAGCGACCTCCTCCCCAAAGATGCACTGGAAGATCTTCTTGTTTACCCCAATGAAGACGATGAGAATGAACCTCGCGTCCGCTCTGTACCGGCTGGACGTGGCGACCGCATCGTTAAACTCCAAAAAGAATCGATGAGAACCCAGCGCGAACGCTCTCAAAAGATGTTGCTCATTGCCTTCGCTGCAGTCGGTTTCCTGCTTCTTATTGCCACCCTTCAATCGGGTGATATCATCACCTTGCTGTTTGGTGGTTTCCTGCTGATGTTTGGTTACATGTTTATCCGTGGACGCTTGAGTTCTGGTGACGAAAGTCGTATTCCAAAGGTCCTCGTGAAGCATGAAAACACATCGGCTCCACCGTTCGTTGACGCTACAGCTACGCTCTCCGGCTCTTTGTTGGGCGATGTACGGCACGACCCGTTCCAATCTGGTGGTATGGAAACACCTGCACACGACCGAGTTGAACCCGGTGCCATTCACCGCGCTCACAAGGGCGTTCTCTACATCGACGAAGTGAACCTTCTCCGATTAGAAGAGCAACAAGCCTTGCTCACCGCCATGCAAGAGCGTGCTTTCCCAATCTCTGGGCGCTCCGAGCGTTCCTCTGGTGCCCTGACCAAGACCGAACCAGTTCCTTGCGATTTCATCCTCATTGCAGCTGGAAACTTGGATGCAATCCAAGGCATGCATCCTGCTCTGCGCAGCCGTATCCGTGGTTATGGTTACGAAGTCTACGTAAACTCTGAGATGCCAGACACCGCTCGCAACCGACGCAGGTTGATCCGATTCATCGCTCAGGAAGTTCGACGCGACATGGGAACAAGCAGAGAAATTCCACACTTCGAAAAGGGTGCTGTTGCCATCATTCTTCGAGAAGCACAACGCCGTGCAGGACGCCGAGGCAAGTTGTCCCTCCGTTTGAGGGAACTTGGCGGCCTTGTCCGAATTGCAGGCGACATCGCCATGGAAGAAGGCGCACCCCTCACCACAGCAGCCCACGTTCTCGGGGCACGCAACATCGCTAAACCTTTGGAACAACAAGTTGCTGACCGCATGATCGAACGCCGACAAGATTACGCCTTGGTTGTGAATTCGGGCGAGCGCGTCGGTCGAGTGAATGGTCTTGCAGTTCTCGGAGCCAACTCCGGTCTCTCTGACTTCAGCGGCATCATGCTCCCTGTCGAAGCCCTCGTTACGCCTTCACTCGGCGGCGGTGGTAAGATCCTCGCAACGGGTGGTCTCTCAGACCTCGCAAAGGAAAGCGTAACCAACGTCAGTGCGGTGATTAAGAAATTAACAGGCAAGGACATCTCTGATTACGACATTCACATTCAGTTTGTGGACACCCATGGTGTGGATGGCGATTCCGCCTCAATCACCATTGCCACTGCCATCATTTCCGCACTTGAGAGCATTCCAATCCGCCAAGACCTGGCCATGACTGGGTCCCTTTCGGTTCGTGGTGAAGTGCTCCCAATCGGCGGTGTAACTGCGAAGATTGAGGCGGCAGCCCAGTCCGGAATCAAGACCGTTGTCATCCCTCGTGCCAACATGCAAGATGTCTTGCTCGATACGAAGTATGAATCCATGGTTGAAGTGATTCCTGTCGATTCACTCGATGAAGTCATGGAAATTGCACTGATCAAACACGCTGAAAAAGCAGGGTTGGTCGAGCGTTTGGGTGCGGTTATTGACCGGCTCACTCCTATCAGCAGCCAAGTGCCTTCAGCGTGAAGCCTACTATGAGAGCCATGGCTCAAGGCATCGGGGCGTTGGGTACAAGAAGGCCAGTCGATTGGCGAGGGCATGAACACCACGACGTCCTCGAACCAACACGTCGTTGATGCGAGTAAAGGCGCTCTCCTCGTCTTGTTTCTCGTCACAGTAATTGACATGATTGGATTCGGGATCGTCATCCCCTTTCTGACCTATTTAGTGGAAGACCTCACTCCTGCATCGCAAGAAGCAAGCATCGGTATATGGGTCGGAGTGCTCATGACTTCTTACTCTGCGGCTCAATTCCTGTTTTCACCGTTTTGGGGATCGCTTTCCGATCGGATTGGTCGGCGCCCAGTGTTGATGGTTGGTTTGGTTGGGAACACAGTTTTCTTTGCCATGTTTGGACTCGCAAACACGCTTGTCTTGGCTCTTGTAGCTCGTTTCCTTGCGGGCGTGTTCAACGGCAACTTGGCCGTTGCCCGCGCCTACATTGGTGATGTCAGTACCCCACAGCAGTTGGCCACACGAATGGGCTTGATTGGTGCTGCTTTTGGCCTTGGTTTCACCTTCGGGCCGTTCATTGGCGGTGAACTCTCGGACCCCGCAAGCCGATGGTCAATCTTTGAGGGAACAATCTTTGAAACGCATCCATACTTTTTACCATGCGCTGTAGCGAGTTTGCTGTCCATCATCTCGTTGCTTGTAGCGATTCGCAACTTACCTGAATCGCTTCCACCTGAACGTCGAACAAAGGGTGAGCGGAAGTCATGGGCTGGAGGCATGGTTCAAACGATGAAAAGCACGGGTTCGATGCTTCGCTCCGGTAGCGTTTCCGTTGTTATTTGGGTGTCCATGCTGTTCATATTTGGGTTTACCATCATGCACGCTGTGTTCATCCTCTACACACAGATGTCACCCGGACAGGGCGGTCTCGCATTCACCGAAGCAGAAAACGGTCGAGTGTTTGCTATGATTGGTGTAACTGGTATTTTGACACAAGGTTTGCTCATCGGGCCCCTGAGCCGGAAGTTTGGCACCCGTCGTTTGATTCCGATGGCGATCATCGTAACCGGTATCGGTCTCGTGCTCATCCCTTACACCCAATTTGAACAGCGATGGATCCATATTTTGATCGCTGGGGCCCTCATTTCAGTGGGCAATGGATTGTTCCAACCATCTTCATCTTCTTTCTTGACAAGAATCGCCAAATCTGAAGGCTACGAATTAGGCGTTGTGATGGGCGCTCAGGAATCCGTTGGTGCTCTATCACGGATCATGGGGCCGCTTACTGGGGGCTTCGTGTGGGTTTTCACTGATGCAAGAGATTGGCCTTTGGATTACCACACTGCCTTCCACCTGTGTGGGGTTTTGATGGTGCTTGCTGCGTTGATGTCGCTTCGATTGCCCCCGCTTCCAGATGATGAGGGGGAACAACGCCCTCAATCATCATCGGAATCCGAGTGAACTGGATTATCTTCAAGAGTCATAGGATGAACCACCCGGTATGGAACACGCAAACACAGCCTGGGATTCAGGCCGATTCAACCGTCGAGTTTCGACCTTCGCTCATGTGTTAATTATCGTCACATTAGCGGTTGTCTGGCTTATTTTATTGAAAGGGGTTCTACAGCCATTCTTCATTGCTTTAGGGATTTACTTCGTTCTAAAACCGGGCTCAGATTACCTCTCAACCAACGGGTTCCCGGTGATTCTTTCATACCTCACTATGGTGATGTTAACGCTGCTTGTTGTTTCGAGCGCCACTCTTTTCGCTTACCATCAAGCAGCAGAAGTAATCGAGGATGAGGATAAGATGGAGGACTACAACAACCTTCTCGAAGAACGCTGGTATGACCTCAAATCCACCCCACTCATTTCGACAGCGTTTGAAGACGAACAGGCAATGAATAACACTCTGGTGGAGGACCTCGCATCGTGGGGCGTGCTGGAGAACGACCAGCAGCTTTCAGATGCCGCTGTTGGCATGCTGTCGGGCGTTGGCTCATTGTTAGCAACAAGCGTTACCGTGATGTTTTTCTTAATCTTCATCATTTTCGAGGCAAGTTTGCTTCCAGGACGGATTGAACGTGCGTGGCCGGGTGGTGCCAGCGACCGAGTGCAAATTGTTCGTTCTAAAATTGAAGCAAGTGTGAACACCTACATCGTGGTCAAGACTGGCGTTGGCTTTGGCACAGCGCTATGCGCCGGTTTGGTCATGCTGTTCTTTGGCATTGATCTGTGGTTCACATGGGCGTTGTTGACCTTCTTGCTCAACTATGTCCCCTACATTGGTTCGCTCATTGCCACCCTCCCCCCAATCGTGCTCGGTCTGATCCTGCTCGAACCTGCATCCCTCACCTTGCTGATCCTCTTGCTCCTCACAAACCAGCAACTATGGGGGCAAATCATCGAAACCCGCTGGGCTGGAAGAGCGTTGGATTTGTCACCGGTGGTGTTGCTTCTCGTCACCGCCATTTCGTTTGCTGGATGGGGGATTTTAGGGATGATTTTGGCTGTTCCTTTCGCTGTAATTGTCAAGATTGTCTTGGAGAACATCGAAGCAACTCGCCCAATCTCAATATTGTTATCAGAGCGGGCACCATCCATCGACGAAGCATGGGAAGAGGCGATGAAAGATGGTCGACTCTCCTCTTTTGAAACGCAATCCCTCACCCAGTTGCAAGAGGTGCTCGGGTATTCCAACCGTGAAATCAAATTAATCTCGGGTCGTATTGCCGTAGGTCGGGTGCTTCGCCGTGGAAAAATTACAGATGATCAATTGGATTTGATCAACGATGTGGCTGATGCATTGCGCAATCACGAAGAATTGTCAGCCGAAGTTTCTTCGACGTTGCATCAAGGCAAAGTGGACAAAGAAATGCGCCCCGTGCTTACCCGCCTGCTGGCGGCCATCGAAGAAGAAGAATGATCAGAGAACTTCGGTTAGGATCTTTTCTAACTCGGTGTTGATCATAAGGATGAGCGTTCCAAATTCTGGAGGGATGTTCGGATCTTCGTAGAGTTCTTCCAATTTCGACTGAGCCATAGCGATTCGAACATCGATTTTCTTGGCTTTGTTCAGCAACCAGTTCTCACAAGCTTCCTTGGCTTGGCGTCGGATGTTTCGCGGGACTTTTGGGTCGTCAATTTGGTTGATCACTGTGGCTACTTGTTGAAGACGAGTTTCGATGTCCATAATTACAGCCCCTTTGGTCGCTACCTGCCGCTGTGTGTAGGCCGTCTTTAAGTTGATTGCCGCCTCCCGCACATCATGGACATCAGCGAAACTGACCTTCTTGGATGGTCTCGTATCTTTGCGCTCACACTCGGCATGGGTTGGGCAGCGTGGATGGACCACAAAGAGCGTCGTGTCAACAACGAGCACTGGCTGGTTTGGGTAAAGCCAGCGCTCTTTCTCTGGGCATTGGATTTGATGAATCAAGGTGCGGACTTCACCATTTACCTCACCGCATCCGCAGTCGTAGCCTACGCCAGCGGAGCCGTACTCGGACGCCCTGCGTTGTCGGATTTGCTTCGCGGCTCCAAGATGGATGCTGTGGTGACCTTGTGGTACCTTGTCAGCGCTGCTGGTTTGATCATGGGTGCAATATTGTATCAAAGTTCGAATCCCTTAGATGTCATCCTTGGCAACGACACGAGCCTCGGTGCGCTGTGGTGGCGGACATTCTCGGTTTTGTTTGTGGTGATCCTCATTGACATGGCGTGGCGGTTGCGGCTTCTTCACGGCGGTGCTGATGCCAAGGCGTTGATGTGGGTTGCTTTGCTGATTCCTGATTGGACAACAATGCCACTTACGCTCTCCGAGGCCACTTCAATCGCCAACGTGGCTCTGCCGCCCAGCCTTGCTCTCTTGATGTGGGGCGGGCTTAGTTTTCTCTTCATCCCGTTTATCTTGCTTGGACGCAACATTGCAGCCGGCCACATTCAATCAGTCGGCGACCTTCGATTAGCATGGCACGCATCACGCATCGACCGCAACGATGTGATCAACAGGCACGTTTGGTTGCTTACAACGGTGATTGAATTGCCAGATGGGAGCACTGGAGCGCATCACCGCACAAGGGCTCCAAGAACGACACCGTCGGAGGAAGCGGTTGTCGAATCAATCAAAGCGCTCGAAGAAGCTGGAATCGACCAAGTATGGGTCAGTTCTAAATTGCCGTTGTTGATGTTTTTGTTCCCAGCAATTGTACCATTGGTGTTGCTTGGCGATCCAATGGTTCTCATCATGCCAATGCTTGGCTTGTAAACAAACCAGAAAAGAAGTGACGCATCATGCGCCTTTGCGCTCGACGTTCTTAGGTCGTAGACCCTTGTAACTGCACTTGCGGCAGCGTGCGGCACGAACTGCATTGCGTGCGTTGCAACGCATGCAAATCTTGCGGTGGAGCAAGCGAGCCTCTGCTTCGGGGAATCGTGCCATAGTCCAGCGACCAACTCCCCCTATTTAATCACAACCGAGCCAAGCGATATGGGGCAGCGTAGGCTTTCCGTGCGTTGCTGTTTTTCCAAGTGACGCGTGAAGCAGTGTTGAAAGACCACGACCGTTACCCTCAGCCATGCGTGTCCTGCGCCTTCCTGGTATTCACCATGATTCCAACGTAATCATTGTTGTAGGAGCCGCAGGTGCTCTGCTGGTCAATGCGGGGACTTCATGGTATCAAACGCTCCAAGTTGAACGGGTGAGAGGATTGCTTGGTGAAGGTGTTGCGCTTGATCGAATCCTCCTTTCGAGCAAGCGGTACCCTTGCTCGGGTGGGGCAAAGCACCTTTCGGAGATGTTTGGGAATTGCCCCGTGCACATTCATGAAGAAGGACAAGCAGCCCTTGAAACTGGTGATTTTTTCACCACATGGGCAAATCGATATGATTCAGACATGCCAGCTTTACAAACTGAGGCGCTGGCTGATGGTGAGATCTTCCCTCTGGGTGACGGGCAGGTCGAAGCCATTCACATGCCAGGTTGTTCTCCTGACGGAATGGGGTTTTGGATTAAGGATCAGAGCATGATGCTTGCTGGATGCCTGCTCCCTCGAGCAGACCGTCCAGCACGCTGGGACTTGCCTGGTGGCTGCCTTCCCGATTTAATCGACAGCCTTGAACGCATCAAAACCCGCCAACCCTCGGCAATTGTACCGCTGCAGGGTCCCGCCATCCGTGGAAAAACTCATGTCAAGAACGTTTTAGATCAACACCTCGAATTTTTACGCGGATGTGAAGTCCGAAACGGAAGCCCGCCAAAATCTTGGGGCCGACCTACGCCAACCGCAATGTGGTACACATCTCATCCACCTTGGCCCCTCGAAGAAAAGGAATCTGTCTAAGCAACGACGGGTAAATCCAGCATCAGTGGTTGCGATTGTTCGCTGCGCCGCTGTTCAGATTCCATGATTTTCGCTCGACGGTTGGCCCTTTTCTGAGCCTTCAGTTCAAAGGGTTTCGTTCCATCGAAATGAGTGGTTTGAGAACCATCCATGGCATAACTAGCCCTGTTCCAGCCGCTTTGAATGTGGATGGTTTGTTCACGAAGACGCATGCTTGTGATCGGGCCATCATGGGTGAATAATCGCATGCTGCGCTGAGGCACGCGAGCGCCGACCATCCATACCTGGCCGGTTTGAGTAGCGACAAGGAACGAAGTTTCACTCGATGAAACGGTGCACATGGCTCGAACAACTCCCCCCTCGACTGAAAATTTGTCCACCTGTTCCATTGTGGGCAACGTCAACAACGTGACGCCACCATGAGCATCGCCAACAACCGCCATCTCAATACGCGAAGAGGGACCTTTGAGGACCAGCATCACCGTGGCGATTGCATCTAATTTCATTCGACGGTTCGTTCCATGGTGCGGCCGCCATTGGATGAGGCCATCATCCATAGCAACGAGGCATCCTTCTGGCGTTACAAGGCTTCGGACAACGACTCGGTTGTTCATACAACAGAAAGCAGAGCCGGAGGTACTCTTTCCTTTTGCACACCCTTGAGGTGAAACTGAAAGTGAATGTCAGTAGGAATCTTCAGCCTTGCTGTCCTTCTTCCACTTTCGGTAGCATGACTTGCAGACGCGGACACGGCCTTTGCGTTGGGTGTAGCCGCTGTCGCCCCACACATCCACTGCGTTATCGATCGAGAGGGATCGGCCACCGAAGCTCTTGTCGGCAAACCCATCACAGGTGTTTATTCCGCATGGAATTTCGCCTTCCTTCTTTGATTTCTTTGTGGTCGATTCAGCAGTATCGCCTGAGTCAGACTTATGCTTTCTTGCCTTTGCTTTGAAGCCCATGACTCAAAGCACCGGCCTTCGATTCATCAAGGTTGCCACCGAGGCAGGGGTTCATTGCTCGGATACATAGCCAAGTTGACTCAGCAATCCATCGATTAATCGAAGCAGACCACGGAGTGTGACTTCGGAAACATTGGCCACATTGCACACCTCAGATTGAGTTCGGGGGGAACCTGATTCTGTGGAGGCCTTGTAGATCAGTGCTGCAGCAACACCCATTGGCTTTTTGCCTTGCCAGATGTCTTCGTGCGGTTGAATCGCAGACCAGAGGTGACCCACTTGCACGTGCGTGTTTGGGGGCAGCTGCAAGTCTGAAATGAACTTGTCAAAGTACTGGTCTGGTGAAGAGATTTTGTGCAGGTTGAGTCGGCGGGAGACCTGGCGAATCAATCGGGAAAGTTCCTTTTCTGCGACGTCGAATGCGTCAGACACATCAGGGATCTGACGTGGGAGGTTTTCTTGCCGTGCCACGAGGTATGTGCACGCTGCGGTGACACCAGCAATCGAGCGTCCGGTCACGAAGCCTTCACCTGACAAGCGTCGGTACAGGCGGGCAGCTTCTTCTTGGAGCGGCTTTGGAAGTCCGGAATTGTCTCGGATGAATTGGTTGGCCCTGACGAGGTTTCGCTCTCGACTCTTTCGGGTTTTGGAACGTTCGTCAATGACGCGTCGTCGACGCCATTCGCGACGGGCTCGGGACGAGATACCGTGCCGTCCAGCTGAGCCTGTGTTCAGGTCACGCACATCGATTGTCGTGTTCAGACCTTTGTCGGCGAGCGTGTAGGTCAGTGGCTGACCCACTCGCGAGCGATCTTGGCTGCGGTCCCGATTGGTCCATTCTGCACCTTGATCGATGACGTTTTCTTCGACGACAAGCCCGCACGAATTGCAGGTAATCTCGCCTCGAGTGTTGTCCATTTGCCAGTCAACAACGCCGCATTCTTCGCACGGGCGTGTATGCCCTTCTACGGTGCGCCGCACCGAATGGCTGATGTTTGCAGCGTCTTTCTGCATCCTGGAACTCGTGTTCAGGCTATCTTGTTGGGTTTGTGTATTTTGTTTCATCTTCTCAACTTCTTGTTCAGTAGTTGAGAACCTCTCTATTTAAAACCCTGTATGGGGGTGCTGTGCACTTAATGCATGACCTCTCGTAGGATAGACGGTGTGTTTGGGGTTCTCTGTCGTAGAATGGAATCATGCTCAAGTGAATATAAAGTGTTGTTTCAAAAAGGCCGGTTCCAGCCATCACGAGTTAACTGCAGCAAGCAAGAGTTCAAAGACGGTACGCGGCTCCATACAGGATAGGAGAAGACTATGCCAGCAACCGTCGTTCTTGGTGCCCAATGGGGAGATGAAGGAAAAGGCAAATTGGTTGACCGCATAGCGGAGCAAGCCACATGGGTTGTCCGCTTCCAGGGTGGCAACAACGCCGGCCACACGGTCGTGCTCGGTGAACAAGTGCTCAAATTCCACCTCCTTCCTTCTGGAATCACCCGCAAAGAATGCAACCTCGTCCTTGGTGATGGAATGGTCATCGATCCGTGGGTGCTCGACAAAGAACTCAACGGATGGAATGACACAACAGGCGAAGATCCTCGTGGCCATCGTTTGTTCATCAGCGAGCGGGCCCACATCATCCTTCCTTACCATTGCATACTCGACGGCCAGGATAAGAAAATTGGAACCACTGGCCGAGGCATTGGGCCCACCTACGCAGATAAAATCAACAGAATCGGATTGAGATTCGGCGACCTTGCAGAAGTGGACGGGGACGGTGCATGGATTGCAGCGACCGCTGCTCGAATGAATGCAAGTTTGGAAGCTGCTGGTTGTGAAGACCGCATCGCAGAAGAAAAACTCGCTGAAGACATCGCATGGATTCACGCTGCGTACGCAACCAGCATTTCCAACACTGGATTGATGCTGGATAATGCGCTTAAACTTGATGAACATGTCATTCTTGAAGGCGCTCAGGGATGCCTTTTGGACATCGACCAGGGTACGTTCCCCTTCGTCACTTCTTCAGTTACTTCCCGTGGAAACGCAAGCCACGGAGCAGGGATTCACCCCGGTCATGTGGATGAAGTGATTGGAATCACCAAGGCCTATATTACCCGCGTTGGCCACGGTTCGATGCCAACTGAACTGGAAGATGCTGCTGGCGATCACCTTGGAACCGTCGGCCATGAATTTGGCACTACGACGGGTCGAAAGCGGCGCTGTGGTTGGTTTGATGCTGTGGTCATGCGACACGCTCAACGGATCAATGGATTCACTGGCTTAGCATTGACTAAACTCGACGTGCTTGGAGGTCTTGAAGAAATCAAGATATGTGTGGCCTACGAATTGGATGGAAAGGAGATTTTGGAAATGCCGGCAAGCGCAACCGCCCTCGCACGTTGCAAGCCCATTTACATCAGCATGCCTGGGTTCCCTGGCCATTCGCTGGAAGAGTGGTTGATGATTGCCAAGAAGGCTAATACAGACGGTGTTGGGTTTGCAACGCTCCCTACATCTGCTCAATTGTACATCAAGAAGATCGAGGCTCTTGTGGGTGTAGAATGCACCAGCGTCGGTGTTGGTCCTGACCGCGATGCAACAATTGACCGTGTGCAGGCGTGAACTCTTTCATCGCCTTTTGAGGTGAAGACTCAAAAAGGTGAGGCTCAACCGTTGGCTTACAGGGGCGTTTAGCTCAGTTGGAAGAGTGCTTGGTTTGCAACCAAGATGTCGTGGGTTCAAATCCCACAACGTCCACCACCCTCGTCAAAGAGTCTGAACCCCGTAAGGTTTGGACGCACAAGGTTGCCGGCATCAATACTAAGATGAATCGTACAGATTGAGCGTTGAGGCGATTAAATCACATCAAAGGTCCCGGGAAGAAACTCGCTTTGGGATCGTGAATCTATTCTCGCTCGAGCAACAGCAATGGGTTTGAAACTGAGCGAAGATGGTCAAAATTGGATTCCAATAGAGACTGAGTCAACAAATATTCCGGGAGAAGGTGTTCAAACGTTTCCTGATGATTATGAGCCTTCCAGCGCACTTGCCCTTCTAGAAGCTGCTTCATTAGGCGTGAGCATCGGAATGTCGCTCGTGTTCGTATTTATCATTGCATCGATTCTAGTGCCAGTTTTGGGATTCTTAGTTTTGTTATGGTTGTTCTTTATGGCAATTGGAATGGGTCCAATTGAATCCATGGCGCATATACTCGGATTTTTCGGCTAACAAACGGTTCCTGACGCACAAGGATTTGTACGC
>TARA_B110001452_G_scaffold93360_1_pt1 | contig 19485 bp, 13 predicted proteins | sample TARA_B110001452 | Tara Oceans TARA_B110001452 (sample SAMEA4396971) | marine metagenome | biome: Polar Biome; feature: [DCM] deep chlorophyll maximum layer (ENVO:01000326); material: water (ENVO:00002006), including particulate matter (ENVO:01000060) such as... | depth 25 m
GTCACTGTTTGTTGTGATTCAGTTGAAGCCGATTTGTATCTTCTTGGTTCTGAAAGTGGTTCAATACTGAGTCCATTCGAGGATCTCCTTGCTGAGACGCCCACATCGGCTTTGTTTGAATCAGCACAAACTAGTCCCGAACAAATTCAGAAATGGGTTCTTTCTCCAGCATGGGCAGGTGTAATTCCAGAATCCACTTGGTCGCTCGAATTATATTACGATGTATCTGATGCAGGAGGTGCACAATTGAATCTCTCCGCTATTGTGACCATCGGTGGTTCGACATTTACGGGTTATCTGAATGGCGATGATGGACAAGGACAAGGCATATTTGTCACTGCTGGGCCTGGGACGATAACCATCGATATTCCAGTTGAGAGCGTCACTGTTAGCGGTACATCTGAAGTATCACTTACACTTAATGCTCGTAATATCTTTTTTAGTGTCCCTAATTCTGATGCAAGTGTCGAATTCTTTTGGGGAAGTGAAGCAGAAGATTCCAAAGTTTCAGCAAATTTACCACTTCTTGATCTCTCCCTAGAAGAGCCTGTCGTAGAAGGTGATCTTGTTTATTTTGGACTTCGAATTGACTCACCATTTGGCATGGAAGCGCTCGTCTTTTCTGATTCCATCACAATGAGTGTCAATGGAATTTTACTCGAGGGTGATCCTACAGAGGTTTCTGATGGTGATGCAATACTTGTCATATGGACCTGGGATGGTGCTGCTGGTGGAGTTGAAACAGTAGATGTTTCAATGGAATATGTTCTCCAACCTGGAGTCAAACTTACTGGTCTAACCATGTTTGAAATTGAAACGTTCGATAGTAATGGTGGAAGTGGGGGATATTATCCTCTCAATGAACCGCTACGAACAAGTGGAAGAGGTTCTCCATTGAGTATTACAATGAATTTAGAATTAGAATCTGAAGATAACGGGATTCAATTGTCAAGGTCAACCACGCTCGAAATTGGTGGGGAAATGGCCTTTTGGATGCGATGGGGAATGGATCACATGGGTGATGAATCAATACCACTTTCACCCGTGTTAAAGAATTTCCAAGCAGGAGCAGTTTCGGATGACGAACGAGGAAGTCGAGTGATTGAAAGTCTTGAAATCAATCAATTTGAAGGCTATATGGGATCGTATTATATCACGTATTTTCAACTTGGACTCGGTATAGAATCTGAGGAACTTCTTGGTGATCTTTCAGACTCAGATACGTTTGCAATAACACTAGATTTAATGGGAGAAGATCGTGTAACAAATGCACCTCTGACAATTCGTATTGACAGTTTAACGCCCATACAAAGCGGGGTTGATTACACTCTCGTGCGTTCTTTCATTAAGTCTCAACCTTCACCCTTGTGGTCTGGTTATGACATTTCTATTTCTGGTTCGACTTCACTCATGACTTCATTTTCAACTGTTGAACTTGATACCTCTGATGTCCTCGAGCTAGATTACTTAAGATTCCCGTGGGGTGAAATGGTTAAGATTAGAGGCAATGGACTCACTCAATCAGATGAATTTTCAATTACGACAAAGCCCACTTCTTCTCCATTAGCATCTCCTCTTTCATTAAGCATCATCGTTGTTATGATCCTCGGTGGTGGACTTTGGCTTTCCTTCACCATGGTTCGGCAAAAAAATCGTTATCCACTGTTAATAGAAACCATTCTGATTCCTATTGTTTTCCTCATGCTCTTCTTTGCTTACCCTCCTTTGTTTGTTCTTTTATCAAGTAGTGGTGTCGCCTTTGCATGGCTGATTACTGCTATAGCTTCCCCAAAATTAACGGGTATTGCGTATGAAACTCCTACAAGAGCTCCGAACATTGTGACAAGTTTCCCTACAATCAATTGTCCTCAATGTGGTGTAGCCAACCCTGTGACGTCGAATGAACGTCCAATTCGTTTAGAATGTAATGGATGTGAACGAATTATCAAGATTGTCGCTTGATGTCAAAACTATCATGAACATCGACCTACAGCGCACGGCATGAGCGAAACAGTAGCTGACCTCGTCCTTGATGATGAGCACGTAACAATTGGACTAGAAGATACGTTAGTTGAAGGATGTAAAAGGCTGGTAAGCATACCATCTGGTATTCTTGTAGTTCTCGATGATGACGATCAAGTAAAGGGTGTAATTGGACAACGACAGATGCTTAAGGCGATTGGAAATGGTATTGATGTCACGGAAACAACATGCAAAGAAGTAATGGAAATGGATGTTCTAAAAGTTCCTTTGACAGATGCAATCGCTGATGTTATCAAATCTGTTAATGAACGCATGCCACAAGCTGTTGTTGCAGTAAATAAGGACGGTGGCTTTGAGGGATATTTCTCTCCCGAAGATTACCGCCAAGCACAATCGATACTCTCTGCAAACCCTTCATTGGGAACGCTTGAATGAAATACTCATTCGTGCATAAGCAAGAAGTCATCTTCTCGGATAATAGCATAACCGATTCGTTCCAATTGAACAATTGTCCCTACTGGGTAATTATGAAGTTCAACTCGTCCTTGAATGTGTTCAATATTCTCTTGAAGAGGAAGAGTTAGTGTCGCTTCTGAGGAGGAATCTGGTGAAACCCAATGAATGATTGGGCGTCTGTCACTTCGAGAGATCGATCCCATATGCCCGCCTTCATCGATATCAGCAAATTCCTTTAGACGGTATGTTGAATGTTCTGCATCTTCTTTTTCGATCATTATTTGATTACTATCCATTGAGATTGTTCTCATTCCCATGGATTCATGATTGGGATGAACCGGGATTTCAATTGTTGTAGGAATATCTCCATGAATGTCTACTTCAACAGGGTTGCGTACAAAGGATAAACGTGGTGCTTCGTCGTCAATACCTTTGGTATTATGTGAGAAAAGAGTCGCTAATGGGACTGAAATATCCTTTTGAGTTACTCCAAGTTCAATCCAGAAGTTCCTCAGAGCTTCTGCCTGTATGCCTCGTAATTGGAGCCCTTGGAGCGTAGGTAGTCTGGGGTCATCCCAGCCAGTGTATTCTCCATTTTCGATGGATGCTCTCATCTTGGATGTTGAAAAGCCACCCCACTCGTGAACTTTCACTCTACCCCAGTAGATTGTTTCTGGATAGTCCCAGCCAAAGTGTTCGTAGAGCAAGGTTTGCTTACGTGTTGAATCCATGAGATCTTTGCCACGAACAATATGGGTTACGCCTTGGAGTTGGTCTTCGACTGCACTTTGGAAATCCAATAGCGGCCAGACTCGATAGGTGGAACCGATTTCTGGACGGGGGTGAGGATTCTTTTGAGTGTCCTGGATTCGTAATGCAGGCCAGTCTCTTAAAGCAGGATTTTTCAGTTCCATATCGGTCTTAACTCGAACAACAGCATCTCCTGGGTTGTATGAACCATCTAACATCATGTTCCATCCATCAACATTCATTTTCACAGATTTATCCCGGCAAGGGCAATTTTCTTTTGTTTCACGATATGTTCGAAAATCTTCTGCAGGACATTGACAAATGTAACCAAATCCTTCTCGGAGCATACGCTCTGCATGATCATAATACAATGGGATCCGGTCACTCGCTATGACGATTCTATCTGCTGGGCGGCCTAAGAGCCACTCAACTTCACGCGGAATGATATCGTATGCGTCCAGCATAGGAGGCTTCACAGTGGTATCTGTATCATCAAATCTGAGAATAAGGGTTCCTTTGTGTTCATGAGCATACGTACCGTTGATGACAACTCCACGGGCGTGGCCAAAAGAGAGTGGTCCGTTTGGGTTCGGGGCGAATCGAAGTACAATCTCTTTGCCTTCAGTATCTTTCAGTGGAGGGAGCCCTTCTCTTCGTTCTTGCTTCTGACGTCCTTCGAGGAGATGGGGGGCTTCTTCCTGGAGTAGAGATTCGACATGGTCTAATCCTTTTTCTTGTGCCAGTGTATTTGCTTTGGCCACTGATTGAGCAACCAGGGGACCAATCTGTCCACCATGTTGGCGGAGATCTGCTCGAGTACTCATGATTCGTCCAATAACCGATCCTGCAGCCCCTTTCCCATCGTATTCGAAGGCATTTTGTAAGGACAGGTGCCAAATTAGGTTTTGAGTCTCTGCATCTGGTGACCACGACATAAACTGGCCAGTCATCATTGCTTCATGAACTCGTTGCTTCATCATCTTTGGAAAACAGCGTTGGTCCTGAAAGTTCTCTTTTCGGTAAGGGCGTTGAATAGTTTTTCAACCAAAACCGTTTAACTGTAGCCCAAGACCATCGAATGTCCCTATGAATTCCATCTTCCTTAATCAGATGAGGTAATGCTCTCACTGTGTTAGGATCCGAGGGGTAGCCACTTCCTACTGGCTTCCCTACTTCGGTTGCGATACGTACAATTTCCATATCTCTAACAACCTTCGCAAGAATCGAAGCCCCTCCAACAATACGATGGTTCGTGTCAGCTTTGTGTTCTGCAACCATTGTTGTTTTCAACCATGGCCAATCATTTAATCGTTCAGATATTCGATTGCTAAATCGTTCCTCATTGACGTCACATGCATCCAAAAGGATGTCAAGTTCTTGAGTAAATAAACGATGATGCCGATTGAGTATTGATGCAAAAAGATCAACTTCGAGTATGTTTAGACCCTTTGCATATACTGCATTATCAATACGGTTGGGTTGACAGATAATTGTATCAACATACCAACCTCTCTCGATTACTTGTTGGTTCAACCATTCATAATGCAACCTACGCTTCGCGTGGGATAGGTGCTTCGAATCTTCGATACCCTGTTCTTCCAACAAATATTCTTCCCCTTTGGGAATGGATAGAAGTCCAACTACGAGTGGACCCAGTACTGGTCCTCTTCCAGCTTCGTCAACACCAACCAGCCGCATCTTATCCCTCATAGGTCGAAATCATCATTTTCATTGGATTTAGAAGGTAACGGAATCGTAGTGATAGGCTTGTTCGAAAGCAAATGTTGTGTATCATGTCGAATCGTTCGTTCGTCTATATTTTGCGATGGCTGTAAATGTTGATTTTCCTTGTGTTGTGTTGAAATCCCTTCTGATTGAATTGAAGAAGCAAGTTCATCCATTTGTGCCTTTTGAGCTTCCAATGCATGATGGTCAAGAACCGTTGTTGCGACATTTCGAATATCCTCTGGAAGAGGTTGCAATGCCTGAACAGGAGCTTTAGAAGAGGCTTTGAACGTTGCAGAAAACTCCTCTGGAGAAACATGTGGGCTATCGATGGTCTCTACTCCCTTGGTGTCTTTACGTTCGAACTTTTGCAACCAATCTCCTTCTTCTTCGGGCTTGGGTTGTTCAATATTTTTCTGGAGCTGTTCCAACTCTTTTCTTTGCATGCGATCTCGTACCGCTTTGTTTAGGACTATGGAAGCGATAGCCACGGCTGTAATAACCAACCACCAACCCATGAATAGTTCAGTTATGTCGGAGGTAAGGTCTGAAAACGAGTATGTGTCATCCCCTTCATCATCAATCCATTTTTCTCCTAAAAAATCATACTCAATTGTATAGATGAATTCTGTTTCTGGGTCAAAAATTGAGCGTACAACGATCTCAAGAACGAGTGTTCCATTGGCGATTTGGTCTGTGGGTACTTCAGCGGTACCTCTTACTGTAAAGTTTGAATCCCGAGGTAGACTATCGATTTCAAAGGTTCGAGGATTCTCAACTCCATCTTCGACAATAGCTCCCTCTGGTAAGTTAAATCCCATAGAAGTAGAATGCGATGATTGGAGTTGAACGATGAGTCCATCATTGAGGTTTCCATCATTACGTAATTGGACTGAAAAGCTGAGTGTATCTGAGGCATCTACTTCGGAATTCGCATCTAAGAATGTCCAGTTCACATTCGGACCAACAAGAACATCAACTTCATAGGAATTTATCACTGAACTTCCATCATATTTCATTTGAAAGTATACCTTGCCCTGAGTGTATGCAGTTGCATTTTCATCTATGTTAATTTGAATGACATTTGCGGTTACTGTCCCGTATCGGGGTATGGATATTGTTTCCACTAGAACGTCGGCTGAAGAGATGAATGCCGGGCAAGACAGTACTTCAATTGTGAACTGATCATCATAATTCCCCTTATTTTCCACATCAAGAGTCGCATAACATGATTCTCCTGGCTGAATGTATAAGCAGTCTGTAGGTTGAATCTCCTCTTCGACATTACGAATCCAATTAATTTCAGTATTGGCAGTTTGTTGAACACTGCGGAAAGGGAAATTTGTAGGCTGGATAAACAAATCGACTGATAACGTGCCGCTTGTTTGCGAAGGTGCTTCGACTCCAATTTGTATTATTCGTGATTCATTTGGGAACACTATTGTGTCTTCAAAGGCGTTGAACAGAGCAACGGTCCATCCGTCTATGCTTAACCTATCTGAACGGTCAAGTTGTTTTGCCACACCGTTAATGACAACATCACCAAGCATCATTGAAATTGTATCTGGTGTGTTGCCAGTATTGCGTACAGTGATCTCAATACGATCGTTTCCGCCTGGGTCAAGTGTCACATTAGATTCAACGGAATCAATACTTACATTTCTGTAGGCGGTAATTTCAAGAGAAAATTCCCATGATATAACAGCATAATCAAGGCCAGATGATCCGATGAGCATGAATGTTGGTCCTGCATATGCAAGTGGTGCTCCATCAAGGACCAACGGAGCTTCAACCCAAATCCGAACAAAATCCATAGAATCTGGCGAGAGTGTGAGCATGGAATTATCTCCAGTAATGGTGTCCATATTCCAACCCCAATTCCAAGTTGATGTTGTTTGAACGCTGAATGTAACATCATCGGGAAGGGAGGCATTACTCGTAATATTTGTTGCGACATTTGTTGTAATGCCAGGGTCAATAACAAACGTGGATGACTGAGTGTTGCCAAATTGGATGGCAGAAGGTGCCGTGATTTGTATTGTTACATTTGAGTAAATGGTAAGGTTATCAGACAGATCAATAATTGAAATTCCTAACGTCTGGTTCGAATATGATGTTGATTGAGGGAGTGTAATTGTCCAGAAAAATCGATTAGTTTCTCCTGAATCAAATACAATCTCTTGACCATTGCCAGAAAATGTGGACTGCGTGATAAATTCTAATTGTAGTTTAAGCGTTGTTGCTTCTTCTCCAAAATACTCTACATCAACAAATTGTTGTACTGTGTCTCCGGGATAGGCAACGTAGTTTTCCATCGATGTAATCTCAATACGTGTTGTAGAATCTGCCTCTGCCATAAATGGCATAGTGAGTATGAACAACAGTGCGAACGCTATGCGTTTGTTGTTCATGACTGTGCTATGACCTATGGGATTTGAAGCCAACGGCATGATGTTCAAATCAATTCCAAAGTAATATGAATGGAAAATGGCTGGGACGGTCATGCCTCCTTTCTGGCCCTTCAAGCGTTCGAAGAAAAATTCGATGGAACTCGATGAGGAATCACCTGAAGCGATTGTCTATCGTAAAGACGAAGAAGTTCATTCAGAAAAACACGCTCAATCAATTGAACGTAATGATGCAGCCTACAAGGATGCACTTGCATTATTTGGTGACGGTGATACAACGGTTACCGCCTCCACTAACATCGCTGATCTATACGACGGAGTTACAGATGCTAGTGCATCAGAATCAACTTCTGAATGGGTTCACCATACAGATGGATACCATTACGAGAAAAAAGCAGACGGTTCCTTTGAACCAACGCCCCATGTAAAGCAATCAGATGGCTCGTATGTTCCCTATTCTTAATCGAATAATGTACGTATCGGGAAGGTGAGTTCGAGTCCTTGTGCGGTTGTTGAATTCACATTTCGATCGACAGGATACACCTCAAATGATGCATGGTTTGATGTAACTGTTCCTTGATTCAGCCATTCATCAACAGAACTATTTGGCACGATTAGAGGCATTCTTTGATGGATATGAGAGATGGCTTTCTCTGAATCTGTTGTCAGAATACAGAATGTTCGTATCGAATCGTTACGATCGTTCCAATCGTCATAAATCCCTGCAAATAACATTGGTTCATCATTCTCTAATCGATGATAAAAAGGTACTTTTCCAAGAGGTGTCGTCTTCCACTCATACCAACCTGTAGCGGGAATAAGGCATCGTCTGTTTTCAAAGGAATCTCGAAACATCGGTTTTTCAGACACTGACTCCACTCGAGCATTAATCGGTTGCATTATGCTTTTCTTACTCCATGAAGGGCGAAATCCCCACTTCATCGATGTGATGATGTGAACATTATTTTGCATCAATATACAATGAACATCATCTTGGGGTGATATGTTGTAATTTGGTTCAGTTATAGGTGGTTCAATTGCAACGGATTCAGGCCAATGTTCTCCATTGAAAGCAAAGCGGCCGCACATTAAAAGGCCTCAAACAGGATCGATAAGGCATCGATTCAAACCATCAACATCGAATTCAGCAGCATTCATCGGAACGAGTAATTCGAATGTCTGGCCGATGGCAGGATCAATCTCTCCGAAGCATCCAACCCACTCTCCTTTGATGACTACTTTTGCAGCACGTCCTGCTAACCATGGTCCCTCATGATCTGGAAGCGGTTCAATTACTACTTCTTCAGCACCCATATCTCTCAAAAAAGCTTGAATTTTTCCACGGATAGCAGCAAAACCTCCGCTTCGTTCTGCTGTTATGAAAGCAAGTCGTTCCATATTTCTGTGGTCACGGACAACGGTGCCTAGCTCGTACACGGATTGCGGCAAATCATGATGGCGGTTTGTCGCTAAGAGTCGTAGTAATCCTGGAAGTAAGAATTGGCGCATCATCGTATGCTCTTGAGTAATTGGATTGGTAATCTGAGTGATTTCGTTGGTCGGGACCCATCGCATTCTTTCGAATTGGTCATACTCATTGGAAAGTGTCAGTGATTGAATTTGCATGAAACTCATCCCCTGCAACGATGTTCTGATTCTTCTGCGTAGGTGCTCGTCACTTCTTGGAATTGCGTTCATAGGAGCTCTGGGTACGTCTTCTCCTAAATCTTCGAACCCATGGCCTATGGCTAAATCTTCGACAATGTCCACCGCATGGAGGATGTCGAATCTCCAACGTGGCATCTCAAAACAGAGCATATTTTCTCCATCATGAGCATACTGCATCGAATGTCCGATTTGAATCTCTTCAGGTCTTGCTGCATCTCTTCCTACGAATGCTCCACCCATTCGTGTAATAGAATGCTTCATTTCGTCATCTGTTAATTCTCTTCCAAGTATTGTCTTAACCAAGCGCTCAGGTATTCGATGTTGTACTGGAGTCCAATTTGGTAAGACCTCTTGGTTTCCATCACAATCAGTAATATTCACCGATTGGATTTCTCCGCCACGTTGTTTGGCTTGGAGAGCGACCAACATCAAACAAGATTCGCAAGCTCTTCGATCCCATCCAGTAACATCAATGAACAAATCTCGTGTGCCTGAATGTACTGTCGTATGTGATCCATTGATGATTGGAGGGAATGACAAGACAGAGCCAGTAGCATCTTCGATAACTGGCACTTTTTCCATTCCGTCAAGAAGATGAGCATAATCTACACCCTTCGGATGTTGAGTGAGTATCGTTTCAATATCCATTTCTGAATCTGTAGCCAATGGTATGAAGGAGTGTGTCCTTGGGACGGCCCGAACTTTGAATGGAGTTTGGATTGAATTGAGATCATGAACTCCAATACTTGCTCTTCTACGCCCACGGCCTAAAGCGAAGTGTAACTTTTCTTGGTGGTCCATTAAATTCTTGATGAATGAATCCATTTCGCTGTCATCTTTCATTTGGAGACCTTTTACAACAGCGCCAAGAATGACCGGTCGAATTGTTTTCAATTCAGAGTCCACTGTTATCTCGATACCGCTCTCAGCAAGGGATACATGTTCGAGCGTTGGTTTGTTATGAAGAAAAGATCGCATGGCAACTGACAACGTTTCTCCGCTCAATAAATCAGGACGATCGGGGAAAATCTCAATGTTGAGGGTTTCCTCATCGCATGAGTCGATGTCGGTTCCCAATAACGGGAGTCTGTGGTCGATATCTTGGATGTCATGCGGACATCCATGAACAGACATCAATTTGGCCAAGAGGCTTTGTTCAACAGATATTGTTGGCATAGTATCACCCTTAACGTGCAAACCAGTGGGGGAGTGGTCGCTCATATCCTGACATTCGAAGCCCACTCACTGAAGCTGTATCATGATCTAATGCTCTTAGATGGGAGCGTTGTAAGATGTCGATTGAATCGAGACCAAGATGCCTGAGTGTGTTTTGAAGATCGATTGTTAATCCTTGTAACCAGTATTCGATATCTTCTATTTCGAGCATAGGTGGTTCTGTAACGACAAAATCAGCACCTGCACAACGAGCTACGATGACATCATGGGCATCTGAAGTGAAACCAAATTCAAGTGCAGTAATCACTGATGTATTGTCGAGTTCATTCTTTTTAGAGCGCCCCATAATTGGTAATGTCGATGCTTCAGGTGTTCCCGAGCCATCTTCGATTCGTGATATTGCCGCTTGTACTTGATGGTAAGCAGCTGATTGGTGATGGGATTGAATCCGAGAAATTCCTTGAATACTCATGATAGGTGATTGTGAATTCATGAGTGTTCGAATTGCTACAATTAATCCATCAAGTTCTTCTGGATTCATGGACGGTAAACTGTCCATATCCATACAAACTCCCGCAACAGAGGGTGCAGTTGTCCTCAGGTTGCAGAGAGATTGAAGGTTGAGTTGAACAATGTCGATCGGTCGAGGATTTTCAATGACCAAAAATGGTTGACTTTGAATACGTGTTAATCGTCCTGAATTATTGTCTTCTGTACGGAGCAATGTTCCGTCTGGAATGCGTGGTAAAATAGGAATCGGTAGAAGTATTGCTGGTGCTTCATCTTCGATTCCTGGGATGAAGGCGACTGTGTCAACAGGATGGTTTTCAATCAACGGATGTTCGTCCATCGGTACAAGACCTATTGTTGACAAATCTCCAGATGAGACATGATTCGATTGAACTTCAAATACGACTTCATCACTTGGCTCGAGGCACAGGGCATCGTCGGATAATACAGCATCATATTCTAATAAAACAGCATTGATATCTTTCAATTCCTTTGCCGTTAGAGGGCGGAGTCGAATGCCATGAGGTGGTGTTGGGCAGCGTCCTTCGATAACAATTCTGCCACCTTTCATGCCAATGCCCGCATCTTCTTCGACATCTCCTTGAATGATGATGAGTCCACCGTTCATTCCGTTCCCAAGCCGTGCACCAACTTGCCCTTGAACATAGACTGTTCCATCTGACATGAACATGCCGAGATCAGTGCCTGCGCCATCCGAACCCATCAAGGTCCCTTCTTGCATCATGAATCCACCACATCGTCCAATAAAACCAGTGCTCGTTACAGTACTGCCGCTGTTGTAAGCGCCGAAAAATGAACCGACTTCTCCCTCAACACTGAATCTCCCGCCTGCTCCAAACGGGGAAGTCCAGGAGCCGAGTTTACCAAGAGCTTTGATTCGTGCTCCTTCGGGAATACCTGGGCATAATCCTACCTCTCCGTTTTTGGGCACTTCCTCTCCAGAACCAGTCCAACCGATTCGTAAGAGAGCGTTCTGCTCAACAGCCGCTTTTAGCCGTGGCAAAAATTTAGCATTGATACTCATTGAGCGTTCAACAACATCTTGGGCTCCCGCCATGTTCCTATGGTGGTGAATGTCGGTCAAATAACCTCGCGTTGTTGAGATTGGATTACAACGAATTTTCACAGTGCTTTTTACCACGAACTGTTTATTGACATTCACTGATGCCATAGGGTTGAGCATCATGGTGGTAAAGGTTGCAATAAACGGATACGGGACGATTGGAAAGCGAGTTGCAGATGCAATCGATGCCCAAGATGATATGGAAATTATCGGCGTTACCAAAACTCGGCCTTCCTTTGGCTGTGATTTGGCAGTTCGCAAGGGCTATCCATTGTACTGTACTTTCGATGAAACAGACAGAATTGCTGCCTTTGCTCCAGCAGGTTATGACTGTAAAGGTGGACTAAGCGATCTACTCCGTGAAGCAGATGTCGTTGTTGATTGCTCACCTGGTAAAGTCGGTGCTCAAAACAAACAGATCTATGAGGATGCAGGGATTAAATGGATTTTCCAAGGTGGAGAAAAGCATGCTATGACTGGTCTCTCTTACACATCGAGTGGAAATCATTCTGAAAATATGAATAAGCAAGGCACACGTGTTGTTTCCTGCAATACGACTGGCCTTTCACGTACACTCGTTCCACTCTTGCGTAAATGCGGTTCACTTTCGGTCGAATGTACTATGATTCGCCGAGCTGCTGATCCGGGTGATTCCAATAAGGGACCAATTAACGCAATTAAGCCCGTTTTGAAGGTTCCAAGCCATCATGGCCCTGATGTTATGACCATCCGCCCTGAGATTTCCATCAATTCGATGGCTGTCGCAGTACCAACAACAATCATGCATGTCCATGCAATTGTTGCCACCCTGCCCGATGGACATGGAATGACTACAGAATCTGTCCTTGAATTATGGCACTCTCAACCAAGAGTTGTAATTATGAATGGTGCAGAAACTGGAATTACAACGACTGCAGAAGTGATGGAATTCGCTCGAGACATAGGTCGAAAGTGGGGTGACTTGCACGAAATATTTGTTTGGGAAGATGGTGTCAAACTCGATGGGGACTCTCTCTATTACTTCCAAGCCATTCATCAAGAATCTGATGTAATTCCAGAAAATGTGGATGCTATCCGAGCCCTAATGGGTCTTGAAACTGATTGGGAAGCCTCTGTTTCCAAGACCGATAAAGCCATTGCTGCTTACAATGGGCTGTAATCAATTAAGGCGCATACTCAAAAACTCAACTGGTGTGGACAAGTCATGCACCTGAAACAACGGTCGTGTATTTTGCTTTCAGTGTTCTTGCTTTCGTTAGCGAGTCCATTAGCATCTTCTCAATCTGTTATTGAACCAATGTCTCCACAGGCTCAAGGTTTTTCTTCTTCATGGGATTCAGTCGAGCCCGTTTCAAAACAGGCGATTCTAACCAATCCAGTGGATTCAGTGATTGACTTAGCAAGCCTTTCATTCGATCCTCTGTCTGACGATCTTAATTTGATCCCATCCACATGGAGAGCGGATTCGGGTAATTCTCTTTACCTTCTCCAACTTAATGTGAATGATGGGGCCATTGTTGAATCAATGGCAGATGATTACGAATTTACGGTTCTCGAAGCCCATGGATCTGCTGTTTGGACGATTCGTATTGATGATGTTCAACACCTCGAAGCAATCCATTCGCTTGAGAAAGTCCGATGGATTGGAGATTACTTACCAGGTATGAAAATTGGAACAAATGCGCATGGTACAACCATTGCTCAAATTGTGCTTTCAAAGGATGTGAGTCCTGAATATGTTGCTCTCTTCTCGGCTACTCTTGCAGAAGATGGGGCTGACATTGCTTGGTGCTCTCTCGATATGTGTGAAGCATATTATGAATTTGGCATGACCAATAAACAGCTTCAAAACATTGCATTTGATCAATACGTACTCTTCATTGACGGAAGTTTCTCACTCTCTCTTCACAACAACCTTGCTGCAACCGAGGTTGGTGCAGTTGCAGTTCGTGCTCCTTCTTCTCTGAATCTTGATGGTTCGGGTGAAACAATTGCAGTCATGGATACTGGAGTTGATATTGACCACCCTGACCTGGTGGGTCGAGTTGCTGCTATCAATACCCAATTTGGCCTAGATAGTTCTCCCATCGATAGCAATAGTGGTCACGGTACGCACGTGGCTATGACCGTGCTTGGTGATGGTACGGGTGATGCAGTCGCCACGGGTGTTGCTCCAGAAGCGAATCTTGTCATGTACGCTCTTGAACACGACCCAACCGGTGTCTTTGGCAGGCAAGGTTCAATCTATGATCTCCTCTCTGATGCTGAACTAAAAACAGCGAGTGTCGCAGTAAATGCTTGGGGTCTTAATGGAAATTATGGAGCCTACACTGCTGATTCGAGGTCGACTGATCAATATGTATCTAACAATAAATATCTCCTTCCTGTCTTCTCAGTAGGGGATAACGGTGGAAGCGGTTCCTCCAAGATTACTGCTCCGGGAACTGCTAAGAATGTTCTTTCCATTGGTTCGAGTGTCAACGGCAGTGTCAGTTCATATTCATCAGAAGGTCCAACTCTTGATGGGAGGATTAAACCTGATTTAGTTGCTCCAGGTGATGGTATATGCTCAGCAAGAGCCGAGGAAGCCAAGAACGTAATGGGTTCAGTCTGCGGCACTGGTACTCATTCAAACGGCCGTTCAATGTATATGCAACTTAGCGGAACTTCCCAAGCCACAGCAGTTGCAGGAGGTTCTGCCTCCCTTGCACGTGAATATCTCAGAGAAGTCGCTGGAATCAACAAACCCTCTGCAAGTCTAATCAAAGCAACTCTCATCAATGGAGCAGAAGACTTGGGTACGCCAGATATCCCTAACGCAAACGAGGGATGGGGTCAAATTGACCTCGAAAACAGCCTCAATCCTTCTTCATCAGGTGTCTCTCTGGATGTCTTTCAAGATGATGAACGTGAACTTCAGGCAGGATTCTCTTTGATTTATTCTTTTGATATCGATGGTTCAAAGGGTATCGATATTACTCTTGCATGGAGCGATGCAGAAGCTAGCGCAAATGCTGCTCAATCTGAATCACGTCTCTTGAACAATCTAGATTTGATTTTAATTGCGCCTGATGGCACCTCTTACTTGGGGAATCAATTCTCTTCCGGAATCTCAACAACAGGAGGTTCTGCGGATGATCTAAACAATATCGAACGTATTCGCATTCCAGCAGGAGCAACGACTCAAAACGGAGATTGGATGGTTACTGTAGAGCATAAAGGAGGCGATTCTCAACGCTACAGTATCGTTGTTGCTGCTGATGCAACCTTAATTCCTAAGGCAGATTTAACCACGTTCAGTAACAGTATTCTTCCTTCCTCTTCGACACCGCTCGTAGGTGATTTGGTTTCCATTTCACTTGCATGGCACAACCAAGGTACACTCGCATCAGGAGCTTACAGAATCCAATTTGAAGATGTAACAAGTGGTTCAATACTTTACGATTCAAACAGAACTTCTTTGGAAGGCGGCTCACTTGATTCCGTTTCGTTCTTCACACAATTCACAACCACTGGTGTACATAAACTCAGACTCTCCCTCGATACCAGCAACCAAGTTCAGGAATTGAACGATGCATCAAATGGCATCGACAATAACATCGTCGAACTTGATATTGAAGTGACTGCCCAAGGATTACGTGTCATCTTCCAAAACCCAGATGGGAGCATACCAATTACATCACAAGACCGTGATTCAGCAGCATCTGTTACAATGGATGTTCGCAACGAAACAAGCATCTCTTTGCCATTCGTTATCGCCCACGAAGGTACTGGAGAGCGTCCAGTCAGTTTGACAGTATCAAGCGTTCAGCAACCAGATCCTATCTATCCGACTCTCCTTCTAAGTCCAGAAGATTCTTGGTCGAAATCTGTGAATCAAACAGGTCTGTTTACCATTGCGGGACAAGGTCAAGAGAATGATACAATCTTCCTAACGCTCAATTTGGACGATACATCAGCTAGCTTCGATGGAGCCACAAAACGTTATGCACGTGCTGGTTCATTCATCGTTGATGTGACAGCTCGATACCAAAACCAACCGACTGTTTCTCACACACAACGCCTGTACATCGAAATTGGGCAAGTTGATTCTGTTGACGTCGTACCTTCTGGAACATCTGGAGTTTCTGCTAAACCTGGCGAACGGACAGGATTCTCAATCGGTGTGAGAAATACAGGAAACTCTGCTGCTCAGTATACGATGTCATGTACTTCCTCTTCACAATGGCAGATTATGCTTGGAAATTCTAATTCATCATCTCTCGAATTCGAACCTCTCAATATTCTTCAAGATTTAAGCATGGACGTGAACGTCTTGATTCCTTCAATCGCCAACGGGGAGCCCCTTGCAGGATCAAGTGATCAGGTGACCTGTGTTGTTACTTCCCCAACTGACCCGACATTAAATCGAGTTGAGACTGTCGATGTGGCAGTATCGGAACTCAAGGCATTCCGTTCGGATCTCTATGGGCCAAATGGAGCCGTTGGACCTGGTGCACTTGCTCTACCAGTGTTTGCTGACACTGGTGAGTTGGTTTACTTTAACCATACAATCCAAAACCAAGGGAATGTCCCTCTTGATTTTGCAGTAACACTTGAACGTGGTAATCCAGCGTGGGCTGCAGAGATTGAATACGGTCAAGAAATCAGTTCTACGTCGTTGTCGGTTACGCTCGCTCCTGGCCAATCAGGTGATGTTGAAATGCGTCTACTGGTGCCTGAAACTGCTCGAGAAGGAAACTCCAACACATATACTCTCAGGGTTGAATCTTCACCTCAAATGTTTACGCTGAATTCTACCTCTCTTGTTGTCGGTGAGAACTTAGCGGTAAATCTTGTGTCCACTGTTGGTACGCTAATTTCTGCGCCAGTTAACAATGATTTCACATTCACTGAGTTCATTGTTGAAAATACCGGGAATTCAGATTTGGATTTGGAATGGTCTACGAGTCTTGCTCCAGATGGTTGGTCCGTTGGTTATTCCAATCCACCAAGTTCAGTATCTGTGCTCAGTCAGGCATCAGTTCAATTGGCTATTCAAGCACCGAATCAAACTGCTTCTGGGTTTGGATTTGATTTGCAATTATTTGTTAATGGCAGTAACAACGGACGATTTACCAATGCAGAACTCATTGTCCGAGTAGAAGTACCTGAGACAAGTTTTGCCGGAATTAGCGTATCGGATGAAACCGTTGCTCCTCTATTGTTCATTCCACGAGGCGACTCTGGTAAGCAATCCTTTACGATTATAAATGAAGGAAACATTCCACTCAATGGGGAATTTACGGTCGAGGTTCGGGATGCAGATGGGAATGTCCTTGATGATAGAAGCACGACCATCTCACCTACCGTAATCACTGATCTTGGCATAGGTGAATCCATCGAGGTTGTTGGTAAAGTCTCAACTGATGAAGATTCGATTGATGGCAGAATGAACTTAGTAATCCTATTGACCACCACCGATGGCGTAGTGATTGAATTCATGGCTGATACAAGTGTGAGTTCACAACAATCTTCAGGTGGTATCTTTGGAACCCTTCCTGCCTATCTCTCCTATCCATTGGTTCTGATTGCTCTACTTGGCCTTCTCTACGGTGGACGTAAACTAAAACAAAGCAGTAAGATGGATGATGATGGAACTGAATTGGTGGCTCCAGATGCCCATACTGATGCAGATCACTTGGGGACACGTCGAGATGAAGCTCTTGATATCAGCCATTCTGTGAACGACATCGCATCAGGAGAAGTATCTCAAGAAGAAATCGCTGCAGCACTAGCTCAATCTCTGAGTATGCCTGCTCCTGTTGGCAAGGCTCAAGTTCCTACGGGACTTCCTCCCTCTGGCCTTCCATCTATGGGTTTGCCTCCTGCTGGTTTACCACCTGCAGGCCTTCCGCCTGTAGGATTGCCTCAAGTCAAGACAGTTCCAGTATTGCCTGTTCCAGTATTGCCTGTTCCAGTAGCTTCTGGCCCTCCGCTTCCACCAGGGGGTTTGCCAAATGGGTGGACTATGGAACAATGGAACCACTACGGTGAACAATATCTTCAGCGGATGGGTTTGAACTGATACGTTGAAATGCAAGAACGAGAGCGACAAGACATGCTCAACATTGTTTTGTTCGGACCTCCTGGTGCTGGAAAGGGCACTCAGGCTCAAAGAATGATGGAGGCTACAGGATTGCCACAAGTCTCTACAGGGGATATGTTACGTGCAGCAGTCAAGGCTGGAACCTCTGTCGGAATCGAAGCAAAATCGTACATGGATAAAGGGGCCCTCGTTCCTGATTCAGTGATTATCGATTTAATTCGAGATCGTCTACAGGATGATGACGCCAAAAATGGTGTTATGTTCGATGGTTTCCCACGGACTGTACCACAGGCTGAAGCACTATCCCAAATCGTTGAAGTTTCTGCGGTGTTAGCGATCGATGTGCCTGATGAACGTATTGTAGAACGAATCTGTGGTAGATACAGTTGCGGCACGTGTGGAACTGTTTACCATGATACGTTCAATCCAATCAAAGATGGTGTCTGCGGATGTGGATCATTCACTGAAAAGAGAAGAGCAGATGATGTAGAAGAAACAGTTCTAGCTCGATTAGATGCATACCATGCACAAACCTCTCCACTTGCTGACTTCTATCGTAATGCTGGAATTTTTCATCAAGTCGATGGCGATCGAGACATTGATGTAATTACAACTGATTTACTGGCCGTTCTAGGATGAGGGATTTCAATGGGACGACGAAGCAGACTTAATCGAGATAAGCGAAAAGGACATGCGATATGGTCTCAAACACAACTTCTGAGTTTGCTCAAAAGGCCTTCACAATTCACTCCTGAACAACGTTCTCGATTTGCCTTACATCTTGTAAAAGTCTCTCGCAGACATCGAATTCGCCTCCCTTCGGAAGTACGAGAAATTGTATGTCGTGCATGCAACACCTTGCTTCACTATGGGGATAACGCAACCATAAGATTTCGCAATGGGTATAAAATTCAAACGTGCTTCTCTTGTACGTCAGTACGCCGAGTTTCATACCGGCAAGATTCACAGAAGGTGAAAGCATGAGTGTTCCAAACCACATAATTCGTCAGGCAAAGGATGCCTCTCTTCCAATAACAATGCGAATTGGTAAATCGGGATTGACTGATTCAGTCATCGTCGAATTAGAAGGCCAGTTATCCTCTCGATCGTTGGTTAAAGTGAAAGTAAATCGGGGCTTATATCCACGTGATGATCTCAAAACAGTTTGGAATGTCATGGGAGAAAAAACCAACAGTTCAGTTGTATTTGCTCGAGGAAATGTCGCTGTATTTTGGCGAAATTGAATCGTGTCCCAACCCAATCCTCAAGAGGGGATTGTAGTTGCCTTTGCCTATGGGCGGAAATATATTATTCTCTAAGAGACATCCTGCACAACTCATTGCCCTTATTTCGTTACTGTTTGTTGGAACAATGCAATTCATCAAATCGAGCCAAGCAGCTGGCGGAGGCGACGGAATCGATCTGAAGGTAACTATTCGAGATGGATTAGGTGATCAAGCAGTTTATGTTGGTCTTGGAATCCTCCTCTTTGTGTATGCACTCATCATTACTGAAGTAGTACACAGAACACTAGCTGCAACACTTGGTGGCCTTTTGGCTGTCATTGCTTTGAATCATTATTCAGTTGAAGAAGCCCTCAGCCTCAAAGCCGTTACCACAATGATCGACTGGGAAAC